>Ga0209013_10001390_pt1 | contig 22269 bp, 16 predicted proteins | sample Cruoilmetagenom2_FD_187291 | JGI IMG/M metagenome (GOLD analysis project Ga0209013, IMG submission 187291) | Oil polluted marine microbial communities from Coal Oil Point, Santa Barbara, California, USA - Sample 2 (SPAdes) (version 2) | ecosystem: Environmental > Aquatic > Marine > Oil seeps ... | reverse complement strand
TCGTCAAACTCGATCATAGCCACCTCCCATTTCAAAAAAATCTCCGAGGGCGTTACGGAGCCATCCCAAGATGCTGCCCCGGTTTGCGCTCGACGTCAATACCTGATTTCTACGACGATGCTGGAGTCGGATCAGCCCGCACGCGACCGCCCACTCCGGTCCGGACACCGGTTCGACAAGACCGGCAAGGGCTCGCGGGCAGCCCGGCCGCACCCGGTGGCCGAAGATCGTCTCCGCCACCTCCTCGAGGCCTTCGAGCTGCGAAGCGCCGCCGGTGAGCACCACGCCGGCTCGCGGCACTCGATCCAACCCCTGGCGGACCAATACTTTATGAACACCGATGAACAGATCACGCGCGCGTTCGTGCAAGATCTCCGCAACAAAGGCCGCCGCGTGAATCTGATTGCCGTCACCGCCGAGGGCCGGCACCTCCACCGCTGCGCCGTCGAGGTCTTCCCGTTCGAGAACGACGCCGACCTGCCGCTTGGTTCGCTCCGCGGCGGCGGTCGTCGTCTTGAGCACCGCCGCCAAATCCGCGGTGAAATGTCGTCCGCCAACCGGAACGGCGCCGCTCGACGCCACTGATCCGTCCGCAAACAGCACCCACTCGGTGGTTGCATAACCCAGATCGAGGAGCAAGCAGCCAAGCTCCTTTTCGTCCTGGGTCAGCACCGCTTCCGCCGCCGCAAGCGGTTCGAAGACGAGCTGTTTCACAATCACCGCGGCGTGGTTGATCGACTGTTCCACCGTTTCGGCATGTGTCCGGTTGGCATACAAGACGTAGGCGGTGGCGTCGAGACGGGTCCCTGGCATCCCCACGGGATGGTCCATTCCCGGCTGGCCGTCGAGAGCGAAGCCACACGAAATAATGTCGAGAACTCGATAATCGTCGGGAATCGAAACTTGTGCGCACGCGGCCAGCGACCGCTGGAGATCATCCTGGGTCACCGTGTGATCGCGACCGGTCACCGGTACCGACGCGGTCGACGGAACGCCCTGGATCGGAGTGCCCCCAATTCCGACCAAGGCGCCTTCGACCGGAATCGACGCCATCGCTTCGGCCTCTTCGGCCGCCAAATGTACCGCCTCGGCAACCTCCTCGAGGTTGGCGATAACGCCCTTGCGAGCACCGTCGTGGCGAGCCAGCCCGCAACCGCGTACGACCAGTCGCTCGTCCTCCATCTCACCGACCACCACCGACACCACGGAGGAGCCGAGATCGATTCCGACCAGCGGGTGTGCCTCGTTCATGGCCCACCCCCTTGCCCGAGTAACTCACCGGATCTCTGCTGCGCGAGCACCATCCTGTCCGGCCGCCGAACATCCGCCCAGGTCTGCGAGACTGATCCTGCAGCGAGCGCCGCACACCAGGTCGCCTCGGACGCCGATCCCTGCGGGCACACGTGAACATGGATCCCGTCATCGCCACCGACCGGGACGAGGAGAAGTCGGTAGTCGGCCGGTGTGATCCGCCGAATCCCGATCACCCGTCCGCCGGTGGCGCGTTCGACACGGTTCGCCACCATCAGTCCGCGACCCCGGTCCTTTTCGCCCACAAAGCCCTCGAGGAGCGGCGGGACGGGCGCTTCGACCACCCCGACGTATCGGCCGTCCGCATCGACACCATGCCAGTTGCGGCCGATCCGGACACAACCTCGGGGTTGCACATCCCCGGCCCGGACAACGATGGTGGCGGGCAGCTCGAGCTCGACCTGCACCTCGCCGACGCCCGGCCACACGTCGACTCGGTCGCGAACGGCCTCGAGATCGAGCCCGAACGCCGATCGGCCTACGAGCTCGCGCAAATAATCGACCGTCGCGGCCGGCAAATACGGGCAGTCGTCCACCCGCACCTCCTCGATGCGCCACCGGGGCAGGACCAGCAGCATTACGGGCACGATCGTCAGAAAAGCAAATCCGCGTCGGGATCGGCGTCCGACAGCCGGAGGCCGCAACCGTTCGGGGAGAAAGCGGGGGGCGTCCATGCTCATGATGCACCCCCGAGCCACGCAGCCGCCAGCCGATCCACGTCGCCGGCGCCGACGGTGAGAAGGACATCGCCAGCCCGCACGAACTCCTCGATCTGCGCCGGCGCCTGATCGAGCGGCGCGCCCGCGATCACCTGCGGATGCCCAAGACGTCTCGCCTCGTCAACCACGAGCTTGGAGCTGACGCCGGGGATCGGCTGCTCCCGTGCGGGATATATGGGGAGCACGACGGCGACCTCGGCGCCCATCAGGGCGGCCGCGAAACGACCGGCGAAATCGCGGGTGCGGCTGAAGAGATGGGGCTGGAAGACAACCACCAACCGGCGCCCCGGCATTGCCTGGCGGGCCGCCTCGAGGACCGCCTCGAGCTCGGTCGGATGGTGCGCGTAATCGTCGACCACCGTGACCGCGTCCCGTTCGCCAAGGACCTCGAAGCGGCGGGCGACGCCTCCGAAGCTCGCACAGGCCCCAGCGAGGTCCTCGAAGGCGAGATCGAGTTCGAGGCCGACCGTGATCGCGGCGAGGGCGTTGAGGGCGTTGAAGGCCCCTGGAAGAGGAAGATTGACCTCGCCGAGGCGGCGGCCGCCCCGAGAGACGGCAAAACGGGTACCGCCGACATCAGAGGCGGCAATCTCGAGACCCATCTCCGCCTCGGGCGAGGCGCCGTAACCCACGTACCGGCGTCGCAGACGATTGCGAAGCCCCCACGCGCCGGGATCGTCGGCGCACAGGATGACCGATCCGAAGACCGAGGCGCGGTTGGCGAAGGAGGCAAACGCCGCCTCCAGGTCGTCCTCACCGTCATAGCAGTCGAGATGCTCGGGCTCGAGGTTAGTGATCACCGCCAGATGGGGCGCCAGCTCGAGGAACGAGCGATCGAACTCGTCGGCCTCGCACACCAGGATCGGGCCCCCACCGACTCTGGCGTTGGCGCCGAAATCCTGTACGCGGCCGCCGACGATGACCGTTGGATCCACCCCCAGCGACGTCAAGATATGGCCGATCAGGGCTGTGGTCGTGGTTTTCCCGTGGGTCCCGGCAACCGCCACTCCGCGCCGCTGCCGCATGAGCTCGGCCAGCATCTCCGCTCGCCGGACGACAGGCATTCCAAGCCTTCTGGCCGCTGCGAGCTCTCGGTCGTCGGACGGCACCGCCGCCGTGACCACCAACGCGTCAACCCCCTCGAGGTGAGCCGGGTCGTGGCCGTGACGGATGACCGCACCAAGCGTGGCCAGCCGCCGTGTGCGCTCGTTGTCGGCGAGATCGCAGCCGCTCACCGCCACCCCTTCGCCGAGAAGCACCTCGGCGATGCCGCACATGCCGACGCCGCCGACTCCCATCAGATGAAGGTGGGGCGTGCTCACGAGCCGCCTCCCACCGCCAACACTCGCTCGGCGATTCGCGCTGCGGCCCCCGGCAGGGCCACCTCGCGCGCCTGCGCGCCCATCGCTTGCAGCACCTCGTGATCGCCGAGCAGATCGCCGAGAACCGAGGCTACCCGCTGCGGCGATGCCTCGCTCTCGGTCAGAACAAGGGCGCCGCCGGCGCGCTCGAGGGTGCGGGCGTTGAACTCCTGATGGTTGCCCGCCGCCGCAGCAAAGGGCACCAGCAGGGCGCCCCGTCCGGCGGCCGCGAGCTCGGAGATGGTGAGCGCGCCCGAGCGAGCCACCACCAAATCCGCCTCGGCAAGAGACTGCCACGGTTCGGCGAGGAAGGCGGTCACGGTCGCCTCGAGCTTGAGATCCTGGTAGGCCGTCCGCACAACCTCCGCCCACCGCACACCGGCCTGGTGCCTGATCTCCAGTCGAACGCCGGTCTCGAGGAGGATCGACAGGGCTCTTGGGAGCGCGCGATTGAGAAACAAGGATCCCTGACTCCCACCCAGGACCAACAACCTCGTCGGCTCGTGGGGCATGACATCGGGGACATCGAAGAAATCCGCGCGCACCGGGTTGCCGGTCCACTCCGCGGGCATTGACGGAAAGGCGCTGACCGCGTCTTCAAAACCACAGCAGATGAGGTCGGCGAACGGCGCCAGAAACCGGTTGGTCCACCCCGGTATCGAGTTCTGCTCCTGGAGCACAACCGGCACTCCCAGTAGGCCGGCCGCCGCCAGACCCGCGGTCGATGCGTAGCCCCCAACCCCGACAACCGCTATCGGCTTGACGCGCAGTAGGGTGTGCACGGCAGTCGCCACCGCCCTCGGCAGAAGCGCGAGGGCGCGGGCCGCAGCAGCCGGGCCGCGGGCATGGATGCCCTCGAGATCGACCAGAGTGATGGGCAGTCCGCGCTCGGGCACCAGCTCGGCCTCGAGTCCACGGCGGGCGCCGAGCCAGTGAACGTCGGTTTCGCGGGCGTGCAACTCGCGCGCCACCGCCAGTCCCGGGAAAATGTGGCCGCCGGTGCCGCCGCCCGCGATCACCACCCACCCTCTCATGCCTTCACCTCGCGCGACAGGTTGAGGAGGATGCCCACCGAAACCAGGGTGACCACCATCTCGGTCTTGCCGTAGCTCACGAGCGGCAGCGGGATTCCTTTCGGCGGCAGGAGGTCAAGGCAGACAACCATGTGGACGAGGGTTTGGATAGCAAACGCGATCGTGATACCGAATGCGAGCAGGGCGCGCCGCGGATCCTCGAGACGGCCGGCGATCACGAGACCGCGCCAGGCGATGATCGAGGACAGGGCGAGCAGGGTGAGCAGGCCCACCAGACCGAGCTCCTCACCGGTGATGGCAAAGATGAAGTCGGTGTGGGGCTCGGGCAGGAAGAAGAGCTTCTGCATGCCCGAACCGTAACCGCGGCCGAGCAGCCCGCCGCTGCCGATGGCGACCAGACTTTGATAGCTCTGCCAGCCGGCGGCCGCATCTGCTCCCGAATCGAAGAATGCACGCACCCTCGCCAACCGGTAGGGCGATCCGAGAATCGCCGCCACCAGGGCCAGCGCGCTTACAACCGCAGGCGCCGCGAGAAGCTTGAGCGGCATGCCCGCGACAAAGGCCATCGCGCCGAAGACCACGAGCATGAGGGCCGCCGAACCGAGGTCTGGTTCGAAGACGATAACCGCGACGGTTGCGACGGAGATCCCGGCGACTGTCGCCAGCCGTTGCCACGGCCATCCCTCCCTCCGGGCCTCGTCGAGGAGAATGGCGAGGAGCATGATCAGCGCCAGCCGCACCAGGACGGAGGGTTGGAGAGAGATGCCGCCGATGTTGATCCAGCGATGGGTGGCGGCCACCGGCGCCTGGGTGAAGGTTGCCAACAACAACACCCAGCTGGCCGCAACCGCGCCGACGACCAGGCGGCGGTCGGTGAGCAACGAGCTGCGCAGGTGCATGCACACGACCAGCACTCCAAGGCCGATCATCGCAGTCGCGGCTTGCCAGGTGACGAAGTACGAGCCCGGACGCCCGTAACGCTCGGTGGCTATCAACCATGAGGCCGATGCGAGGATGGCGAGCCCGATCGCAGTCTGAAGGACCGTTGCCCCGAGCAAAAGGCGGTCGAAGCGCTGCCTTATGGGCACGACGCCACCCCCTCGCGAGCTAGATCTGCAAAGCAATCGCCGCGCTCGCCGTAGTCGGAGAACTGGTCCAAGGAGGCGCACGCCGGAGCGAGCAGGACCGTTTGTCCCGGCGCCGCAGATCTGCGGGCACGAGCCACCGCCTCGTCCAGGGTGCGACATTTCTCCGCCGGCGCCGCTGTCCCGAGGGCCTCACCGATGGCCGGCCCGTCCTCGCCGATCAGGTAGAGCCTGTCCACCGCCCGCCGCACCTCGGCGAGCACGACCGAAAAGTCCTGACCCTTGGCTTGACCGCCGAGGATCAGGTGCACCGATCCGTTGGGATAACCCTGCAATGCAGCCAGCGTGGCGCCCACGTTGGTGGCCTTGGAATCGTCCACCCATCGAACCCCATCCTTGATGTGGACCGTACGATGGCGGTGGGCGAGGCCGTCAAAGACTCTGAGGGCGGAGGCCACCGCCCCCGGGCTCGCGCCGAGCGCAGTCGCCGAAAGCGTCGCGGCCAACGCGTTGGCCAGGTTGTGAGCCCCACTCAATCGCATCTCGTTCGCTCTCAGCAACAGCTCTCCGTCGAGCAGCAGCCGATCGCCGTCGAGGCACGCGTCAGCCGGTCCCGAGATCGAGAACATGCGCGGGAGTGCGGCCGTCGGGGTCGATGCCACCGCCGGGTCGTCGGCGTTGAGCACCGCCACGTCATCCACGCCTTGAAAGGCGAAGAGCCGACGCTTGGCCTCGAGATAACCGTCGAGATCGATGTGTCGCTCAAGGTGATCCTGGCTCAAATTGAGCAACACCGCCACCTTCGGTTTCATGGCCGTCAGGAGTTCGGCCTGGAAGCTCGAGATCTCGAGCACCCAGCTTTCCCAACCGTCCTCGAGCACGAGCTCCGACGCCGCAGTGCCGAGGTTGCCGCCGGCCGCCGCCTCCTGCCCCGCCTCGCGCAGCATGTGCGCGACGAGCTCGGTCACCGTGCTCTTGCCGTTGGATCCGGTGACCGCCGCCAGCGGCGCGGCCGGCCGGTGGAACCATGCGAACTCGACCTCGGTGAACACCGGCATCCCGCAAGACCATGCGCGCTCGATAAGAGGTGCGCGCGCCGGAACCCCCGGCGACGCGACGACCATCTCCACGCCATCCAGACAGGCGTCCGGATGGCCGCCGAAGAAGGTGTGCACTCCGTCCGGAAGCTGCGCCGCCACGCCCGACAGCTCCGACTCGGAGCGGAGGTCGGTGACCCACACCTCGGCGCCGTCGGCGACGGCAAGACGCGCCGCGGCGAGCCCGGATCGACCGAGCCCGACAACCAGCACGCGGGAGGAGATGTCGAATCCCACCATTACCTCAACTTCAGGGTCGACAGCCCGGCGAGGGCAAAGACCACCGCGATGATCCAGAACCGCACCACGACCTGGGTTTCAGTCCAGCCCAGGAGCTCGAAGTGGTGGTGCAGCGGCGCCATCCGGAAAACCCGCTTCCCTCTGGTCTTGAACGAAATCACCTGAATCAGCACCGACAGCGCCTCGAGCACGAAGAGACCTCCGACCAACACGAGCAGGAACTCCTGCTTGGCGACCACGGCAACGATGCCGATGCCGGCGCCGAGCGCCAGCGATCCGACATCACCCATGAACACCTGTGCCGGGTGGCAGTTGAACCACAAGAAACCAAGCGCCGCCCCGGCGATGGCGCCAGTGAAGATCGCAACCTCGCCCGCCCCCGAGACCGGAACGATGCGCAGATACTCCGCGATGCCCGCGTGACCCGCGACGTAGACGAACACGGTGTAGGTGGTGGCGGCGATCGCGATGGCGCCGACCGCGAGACCGTCGAGACCATCCGTCAAATTAACGGCGTTCGAAGAACCGAGAAGGACCACCATCACGAACGGCACGTAAAGGAAGCCGAGGGGCACGAGGACATCCTTGAAGAACGGCAGCGCCAGCGCGCCGGCGTGGACCGCCGGCTGCGCAGCGGCACGCGCCAGAAAGCCCGCTGCGAGACCCACCAGAATCTGCAGCAGGAGCTTCTGCCGCGTCGTCAGCCCGAGGTTCTGCTGCCGTCGCACCTTGAGCCAGTCATCGGCGAGCCCGATCGCGGCAAAACCAAGCGTTACCAAAAGCACGGTCCGGATGTACGGGTTCTCCAGATCCGCCCACAGCAAGGTCGCCGTGACGACGCTGCCGATGATGAGGATTCCGCCCATGGTCGGCGTTCCCGCCTTGACCTGATGGTGCTCGGGACCCTCCTTGCGAATCGCCTGCCGCACCTGGAGCCGGCGCAGACCGGATATCAGCCACGGACCCACGATCAGGCTCAGGAAGAAGGCGGTTGAGATCGCCAGCCCGGTGCGGAAGGTCAGGTATCGGAAGACGTTGAAACCGACAAAGACTTCGGCGAGGGGTTGGAGCAGCCAGTACAACATCAGGCCGTCTCCTCTGCTGCCAACGCCGCCACCGTTCGATCGAGTCCGACGCCGCGCGAGCCCTTCACCAGCACGACATCACCTGGACGCAGGGTATGACTGAGAAGCTCGGTCGCCTCGTCGGCGCTTTCCACGACATGAACCGCTGCATCGGCGAGACCGGCCTCGCGCGCGGCGGCGGCCAAACTCGCGGCGTCGGCGCTGCCCACCGCCACCAGCACATCGCTCGATTCGGCGGCCTTCTCCCCGACGTCACGATGAGCTCGAGGGGAGAGCTCGCCGAGCTCGTACATTTCGCCGAGCACGGCCACCCGCCGGCCGGAGGCATGAGCCAGAAGCTCGAGCAGCCGATGCATCGCCAGCGGTGACGCGTTGTAACTGTCGTCGACAATTCTGATGTCATCGGCGACCAGAAGGACGCGCCCCCGATGCTCTGGCGCTCTGAGGCCGGGCGCGACCTCCGCCACCTGCTCGGCATTCACGCCGAAGGCCGAGGCGCCGGCGGCCGCAGCGAGCAGATTCTCCGCCTGGTGGCGCCCCGGCAAGGCCAGCTCCACCGTCGCCTCATCGTCCGCGAGCACGAGCCGGAAACGAGTCCCGAGAAGACCGTGATCCTCGACATCCTCGATCCGCGCCTCGCTGGAGCCGGCGCCGTAGCGCAGAACCCGCGCCCCGGTATGATCCGGGTAGCCATTCTGGTTTGGATCTCCGGCGTTGACCACCAGGGTCCCGTCATTGTCGAGCCATGGCAGGAGCTCCGCCTTGGCGCGAACGATGCCCGCGAGATCGGGGAAGAACTCGGTGTGAACCGGAGCGATGCGAGTGTAGAGCAACAGCTGAGGACGCAGGATCTCGCCCAGGATCGCGAGCTCGCCCGGAGTGCTCATTCCGGCCTCGGCGACGAAAATCTCGATTTCCGGATCCTGCGAGAGGAGTTCGGCAGGCAGACCGAGGGTATTGTTACGGTTTCCCCCGGAGGCGCCAAGACGGTGATACGGCGCGAGCAGCGCAGCGAGGAAGTTCTTGGTTGTGGTCTTGCCAACCGATCCGGTCACCGCAGCCACCCGCCAAGAATGCTGGCGGAGCTCGTGGCGGGCAAGCTCATGGTAGGCTGCAAACGGATCATCGACCCGCACGAGGGCACGGTCGGCGGGCGGCGGCGCGACATCGGCATCGCGGCGCACCATCGCCGCCGCCGCGGTTTCGAGCGCGAACCCGACAAACTCGTGGCCGTCATGCCGTGCACCCGGCAGAGCGACAAAGAGGTCGCCGCCTTCGAGCCGGCGCGAGTCGACCTCGACGCCGACAAGCGGCACAGTGGCATTCCCTTCGACCTCGCCACCAACCACGTGGGCAATATCGGCTGCTGTCATGCGCACGGCGCCCTCCGGGCCTCGGTTTGCACGACATTCCGGTCCGATAACGAGACCCTCGTTTCGCCGATCGTCTGATAGGCCTCATGGCCCTTGCCCGCCACCAGCACCAGCGACCGTGTGTCGGCAATATCGAGTGCACGGGCGATGGCCTCACGGCGGTCGAGCACCACCAGCGGCTCGGCATCGGCGGCCCGCACGCCCTCGGCGACAGCGTCGGCAATCGACGCCGGGTCCTCGGTCCGGGGGTTGTCGGAGGTCACGATGGCAACATCGGCCGACTCGCCGACCGCGAATCCCATCGGCCCGCGCTTCCCACGATCGCGATCGCCGCCGGCGCCAAAGACCACGATCAACCGCCGGTCGGTGATCTTCCCGAGGGCCTGCAGAACCGCGCGCAGACCTTCCGGGGTGTGCGCATAGTCGACAAACACCGGAAAGGGAAGGGTGGTCTTGATCCGCTCCAGCCGGCCGGACAGCGGTTGGGCCCGCTCGAGGCCTCGTTTGATGGCAGACGCCCTGAGCCCCGCAGCATGGGTCGCAGCGGCCGCCGCGAGGGCGTTGCGCAAGTTGTGGACTCCAACCAGGGGCAGGTGAACCGAGATCTCTCCGTCCGGTAAGACAAGGTCGAAACGGCTGCCGTCGAGGTCACTGACGATATCCCTGGCACATACGGCGCCCCGGTCGAGACCCCACGAGACGTCGCCGGCGCGTGGCTCGTCGAGGAGACGGGCGCCCCACGGATCGTCTACCGGGAGCACCCGTCGGCCGTCGGCCGCCATGTGGTCGGTGAAGAGACGACGCTTGCTCTCGAAGTAGGCTTCCATGTCGTGGTGATAGTCGAGGTGATCGCGGGTGAGGTTCGTCCACACCGCCACATCGAACTCGAGGCCCGCCACCCGGTCCTGGCTCAGGGCGTGGGAAGAAACCTCCAGGGCCGCAGCCACCGCTCCCACGCGAACGGCGCCCTTGAGCATCGGCGCCATATCCGTTGCCTCGGGCGTCGTGCGCTCACCTGCTATTTCGATGTTTCCGGGAAGGCGGCCCCCGAGAGTGCCGATGAACGCCGTCGGCCTGCGTGCCGATTGCATGACAACGCTGATCAGGTGCGCGGTCGTGCTCTTGCCGTTGGTGCCGGTGACCGCGAAGAGCTGGAGCTTGCGCTGTGGATTTCCGGCCAGTACCCAGGCCGCACGCGCCATCGCCGAGCGCGGATTCTTGGCCGTGATCCACGGGAGATCGACGGTCTTTCGCGGCGGACGGTTGGTCAGGATGGCCGTGGCGCCAGAGGCTATCGCCTCCTTCACATAGTCGAGACCGTGCGCGTGCTCTCCAGGCAGAGCGGCAAATACATAGCCTGGAGCGACCTTGCGCGAATCATGGGTGATGCCCTTGACCACGACGCTGCCGTCTCCGGTCAGCGAGCCTTCGCCGAGGCGCTGGAGAAGGGTCTTAACCTGCACTTTTCACCAGATTCATGCCCCGTCCTCCGCCACCGAGCCCTCACGCCGGGCGAGTTTCGGCGCGGGAATCGACACGGGTTCGGTCGGGGGAAGGTCGAGGAGGCTGACCGAAGCCTCGGCGATATCGGCAAAAATCGGCGCCGCTACCGTCGATGCCCAGAAGTCGTTCACTGAGGGATTCTCGACGGCCACCACCACCACGAGCCGTGGATCGGGCATCGGCAGGAAGCCCGCGAACCACGCGACATGGTGCTCGTCGTCGAACGTCCCTGCGACCGCACGCTGGGCGGTCCCTGTCTTGCCGGCCGTCCGATAGCCCGGCACCTGCGCCAGCTTGCCGGTTCCCTCCCGAACCACCCCCTCGAGCATGTCGCGCAACCGCCCCGCGAGGTCTTCGTCCAGCACCCGGGTCCGCACCGGGTCGATGGTTCTCCCGTCACCGCCGGTGTCGGAAATGACCAGCTGCGGCCGCGGCAGCCAACCGCCGTTGGCGATCGCCGCATAGGCCATCGCAAGCTGTAGTGGGCTGACGGTGAGCTCCTGGCCGAGGGCGAAGCCGGCCCGGCTCATCTTCGACCACGTCTGGGGCCGCGGCAACAGGCCGCGGGCCTCGGCCGGGAAGTCGATTCCCGTGCGGCGTCCAAAGCCGAAGGCGTCGAAGGCCCGCCACAGGGTTTCCTCCGGCACCCGCTCCGCGACCTCGATGATGCCCACGTTGGCTGAGTGGACGATGATCTCGTCGAGCGTGTAGAGCCCCGGATCCACGTGGTCGCGAATCCAACGGCCGGCAACGCGGGCGCCGTGGTGACGACAGTCGAAATGTTCTCCGCGCCGAACAACGTCGCACGACAGCGCCGCCGCCGCCACCATGGGCTTGACGGTCGAGCCCGGCTCAAACGCATCCTGGACCGGTCGCAGGCGCCAGTCTTCGGGCCGTACCGCCCCCGGGTCTCCGGGGTCGAATGACGGCAAGGATGCGAGGGCGAGGATGCGCCCTGTTCGCGCATCAGCGACCACCGCCGACGCGGCGCGGGCCCTGTGTCGAACCATCGCCTCCGAGAGGATCGATTCGCACCGGGCCTGAAGTCTCGCATCGAGAGTCAGCTCGAGGTCGTATCCCGCTCGACCGCTGTGCAGCCGCTCCAACCGTACCTTCCGTTGAATGGCGTCTCTGATCGTGAGGTACTGCTCTGGCTCTCCCGCGAGGTAGGCGTCGAAGGCGTGCTCGAATCCGGCCCTGCCGACCGTGGCGAGTTCCTCACGGCCGACAAAACCGATCACCGGCGCCGCGAGTGATCCCTGCGGGTAGATCCGCGCAAAATCGGGCACCAACACGACCGACTGCGGCGCCAGCGCCCGTATCTTCTTCGCTCGTTCCCGCTGTACCCGTTGCGCCAGCCACACGGACCGCGGACCGCTGCCGATCCGTCGAGCGAGCTCGTCTTGTGAAACACCGAGCAGGGGCGCGGCCGCACGTGCGAAGAGTTCCGGGTAGTTGAGCAGCTTGGTATCGATCTGGATGGCGACCCGTGACACCGAGGTCGCGAGCACGTAGCCGTCGGCGCTGCGAATCGTCCCCCGCGGACCGTGGATCTCGATCACCTGCTCCTGCTGGCGGAGAGCGCGCTGCTTCCACTCGTCATGCTCGAAAACAGTGATCTGCAGGCTTCGGGCGACCACGATCGAAGCGCCGAGTCCCAACATCACGACGATCGCAAAGAGGCGCCGCCGATTCACCGCGGCACCTCGGCATCCGCCTGCGCGGGAAGACCGGCGGGAGCGGGCGGGACCATCCCGAGGGCTCGGGCTCGGGCCGCGAGATGTTCCGGTCTGCGCTCGAGCTCGAGCTCGAGCATGAGGCTGCGTTGGCGCTGCTCGAGCTCGGCAACCTGGGCCCTGAGCCGGATGAGCTCGTAGTGGATCGAGGTGCTGCGGAGCCGAGGCCAGCCCACCAGGCCGAGGGCAAGAACCACCAGCGTCGACACCGCGAGCAGGAGGATCAACGCCTGCGACCACCTCCGATCCCGCTGCGGGATCAGAAAACGGTTCGACGGGCCGATGCCGTGGAAATCCACGCTCATCCCTCCTCGCGGCGCTCGGCCACTCGCAGACGCGCCGAACGCGAGCGTGGGTTGCGCTCCACCTCGTCCTCGTCGGGACGCACCGCGGACGAGGTGATCACCCTGACCACCCGTTGTGGGTCGCACCGGCACACCGGCAGCCCCGGCGGGCAGGTGCAACGACCCGCCAACCTGCGGAAGGTGTGCTTGACAATCCGATCTTCGAGCGAGTGGAAGGAGATAACCGCCATTCGGCCGCCGGGGCGAAGGGCCCGCACCGCCGGTTCGAGGAATCGTTCGAGCTGGCCGAGCTCGTCGTTGACCGCGATGCGGATGGCTTGAAAGGTGCGGGTCGCCGGGTGGATTCGCCGCCCATGATTGCCGACGACCTTTGCGACGAGACGACTCAAATCGCCGGTTGTGGTCAGAGGGGACTGTTCGCGCCCGTTGACGATGGCGCGGGCGATCGCCACCGCCCGCCGCTCCTCGCCGTAGTCGCGGAGAATCGTCACCAACTCCTCCCACTCCACGCGCTCGAGAAGCTCGGCCGCTGTCTCACCTTCGGATCCCATCCGCATGTCCAGGGGTCCGTCGGCGGAGAAGGAAAACCCCCGCTCTGAATCATCGAGCTGGAGCGACGAGCACCCGAGGTCGGCGAGCACTGCCGCCGGTGGTTCCAGGTTGAGCTCTTCGAGGACCGACGGCAGACGGTCGAAGGTCGCCTCGACCAGCCGCACCCGCTCCCCGAAGACCCGCAGCCGTTCGCCGGCGCGGGCCAGCGCCCGCCGGTCACGATCGAGCCCAACCAGGAAAAAGCCGGGGTTTTCCGAGAGCAGGGCGCCCGCATGCCCGCCGAGACCGACCGTGGCGTCGACCAGGAGGCCCGGGGCCGCCGGCGTGAGCAACTCCACGATCCGGGTGGTAAGAACGGGCAGGTGATCGGAGGCCACTTCCGTCCTCCATCACAGCTCCAGCTGCGCGAGCTCTTCCAACTCCTCATCGCTCAGCGAAGCATCTTTGAGGAAGGAGGCTGCCCGGGACCGGTTGGTGACGGCGAGGTGGTTGATGCGGCCGGAAACCACGACCTCACCCTCCACATCCACCATCTCCCGCAGCAAGGCAGGCACGAGGATTCGCCCCTGGTCGTCCACTTCCAGCAACCGTCCGTAATTGACCCGTTCGACCAGCTTCAACACCGCCGGCTTCATGGCCGGCTTCTTCAGCAATTGCTCCTCGACTCCCTGCCACACCGGCAGCGGGTAAACTCTCAACTCGTGGGGAAAGAACGAGCACACGTAAACCTCGCGCCCAAAGCTCTCTTCGAGCTGCTCGCGGAGACGCGCCGGCAGCTTGACGCGCCCCTTGGCGTCAATGGTCGCCGGGAATCCTCCTCGGAAACGCTCCACTCTGCCCCCTCATGCGGTCCACGCGGGCCCTCTGCTCATTTTGATATCCACTTCGGACCTATTTGGACCACTTCTGACCACTCCATCATGATCGGCTACAGACGGCATGTCAAGGGTTTGAGGGTCAAACAGATACGTTCATCCGGGAGGTTTCCGCGCCCGATCGAACAGGGTGCAGAAAAATTCCACAAGATATTGTGGTTCTGAGACTCATGCCCACCACATGTTGTATGAAGTTCGGAACCAACCATCGATGAGAGTCATCAGTGATCAGTTATCAGTAATCAGTTTTTTTCGAAGTTTCGAGCTGCCGATCACTGATCACTGATCACTGATCACTTGGTCCGCCCACATGGCCGACGAATATTCGTTTCTCGCCCCGAGAAAACCCGGCCCCGCACCGGGGTAGAATAGGCGGCGATGACGCAGCCGGATATCCGAAAGGTTGGGGTAGTCCTCAAGACCACGAGTCCCGAGGCCGCCGAGCTCGGCAAGCAGCTGTTGGTCGAGCTCAGTCGACTGGGGCTCGATCCGGTGGTCGATCGCGAATCGGCGCAGGTCCTCGACAGCAACGATGCGGTCGAACGGGACGAGCTGCCCGGGCTTGTTGACCTGATCGTGGTTCTGGGCGGCGATGGCACCCTCCTTTCGGTCACCCGTGGCGTCATGGGCGGGACACCGATTCTCGGCATCAACATGGGCACCCTCGGCTTTCTCACCGAGCACAGTCCGGAGGAGCTGCTGCCGATGCTGCATGCGGTGTTGGAGGGCCGCGCCGAAACCGCGCGCAGGGAACGCCTCCTGGTCACCGTCGAAATGCCTGGAAAGGAACCAGTCACCCGCTGCGTGCTCAACGACGCGGTGGTCAACAAATCCGCCTTGGCGCGGATGTTGGTGCTGTCGGTGCACGTCAACGGGGAGTTCGTCAGCCGGTTCAAGGCCGACGGCCTGATCGTGGCCACGCCGACCGGTTCCACGGCCTACAATCTATCGGCGGGCGGACCGGTCCTCTACCCGACCCTGGAAACCATCGTGGTCACGCCGATCTGTCCACACACGCTGACCAATCGGCCGATCGTTCTCTCCCTCGACTCGACGATCGAGATGCGTCTCGAGAGCCACTCCGAGGAGGTGTATCTGACCCTCGACGGGCAGCAGGGCTTCCCAATCAGCATGAGCGACGTCATCCGTATCGAACGCTGCCCGGACCCGGTCACCCTGATCACTCGTCCAAGCCGGTCCTACTTCCAGATCCTCCATCGGAAGCTGAAATGGGGGGAGAGGGGCGGGTGAGATACCGCCATCTGCGACGCACGGTGATCGCCGTGCTGGCGACCGTCGCCTTTGTCCTCCTCTTTGGGCTGCTGATTCGAGCCGTCCTCGAGGCGGAGTCGACCCGCCGCATGGCCGTTCGCTGGATCGAGCGAATTGCCGGTGGCTATGGCGCCGAGCTCAGTATTAACGACCTTCACTGGGGGATCCTGCCTCCCGGGGTTCGTCTCCGCGGAGTCAGCTTCAGGGCCGCCGGCATGGCCGCGGAGGTGGAGGCGCTCCATGTGGATTTGGGGCGAGTCTGGTTTGCGCGGCGCACCGTGGAGCTCGGCACCGTGGCTGCGAGTGGAGTCAGCTTCTCCCTCGACGGTCTCCCCCGGTCGTCGGCCGGCGGCCGGCGGCCGCTCAAGATCCGGGTCCACCACCTGGAGCTCGACGACGTCACATTCGAGGGGGTCGACCTTCCGGGCGGGATCGCCCTCGATCTCGAGGGTCTCCGCGCGGGCTGGACCACCGAAGACGACGTCGCCCGGGGGTTTACCGAGGTCGCCGATGCGCGGGTCCAAATCGGCAAGATGGAACCTATCGACGCTGCCGTTCAGGCTCGTTTCGGCCTCTCCGACGACGGCCTCGAGGTCCAGAACTACCGGATCGAGGGCGAAGGATTCACCTTGCGAGGCACGGGCCGAGTGGCGCCCGGTGGAGCTCGGTTCGAGGTCGGCGGGCCGCTCGACGTGGGCTGGCTCGACGGATTTATTCGGAGCCAGGGGCTGCTGTCCGGCGCCGCCGAGGTTGCGATCGTCCTCGACACCTCGGCCGAGTCGCTGCTCGCGGCCGAGGTGCGCTCGCCTCACCTGGAGGCGGCCGGATTTCCCCTCGATGAGGTGGAAGGTCGCCTCGAACTCGCAGACAAACGGCTCCACGGCACCCTCGCACGCGCTCGATTTCACGGCGGTGTGATCGCGGGGGAGTACCAGCTCGGTGAGATCGGCGGACGATTTTCACACTCGGTTCGGCTGCATGGGAACGGTGTCTCGCTGGAGGGTTTTCTCGATGACCTCCGGGTCGAATCCGCCGGTCTCGCTGCCGCCATGGATCTCGACCTCAACGTTGTTTGGGACGGCAAGAAATTTGGATCGGGCACGGGCTACGCCACCATTCTCTTCAGCGGAGACGCCCCCGGCCTGCCCGTCGACGGCATCGTCAATGTCGGTCTGACCGGTGACGGCCTCCTACGTTTTGATGCCCAGGAGCTGGCGATCGGTGGCTCGATGGCACGCTGGCAAGGGCCGCTGACGCTCGGCGCCTGGGAGCCGACATGGGCGATTGACGTCGGCCCCGCGGTCTTTGACGAGATCATTCCCCTGGTCAACGCCTGGGTCGGATCGACCGTCCTGCCCGGCGAGCTTTCGGGGACCGGCAAGGTACAGGTCAACCTCGGCGGGCCGTTCAAGGATCTCGTGGTCAACGCGAGGGTCGAGGCGGCGCCGATGACCCTGCCCCCGATCAAGCTCGACCGGTTGGTGGCCGAGGCCATTATCGGCGGTTCGCGTTTGCACGTCGACTCGGCCCGGTTTCAGATCGGTGACGGCTTTGGTGAGGTCGACGGCGGGCTGGCCTGGGGTGAAGCGGCCGGCGAGGAACAACTCGACCTGCAAATCCGCGGCCACCTCATTCCGCTGTCATCCATCGCCTCCTGGATCGACCTCGAGCCATGGATCGATTCCGGTTCAGTCTCCTTTACGGGCGATCTCACGGGCCCCATCAGCCTGCCCCGGGGACGCTGGGCCATCAAGCTCGAGGACGTCGGGATGGCGGGGCTCGAGATCGGAAACGCCTCGACCTCGATCGGGCTTGGCGCCGCCCGCTTCGCGTGTGATGACCTGAGCTGTGACCGCGGTCTCGAGGGTGAGCTGTGGTGGGACGTGGGCGCGGCCGAGGTCGGCGGCACACTCTCTTGGCCCGAGATGCCGCTGGCGGTCCTCGGCGAGGACATCTCGCGACTCGCCGGCGAGGTCGCGGACGTTCATCTGGATTTCAAGCTCCCGCGGGACGGACGACCCACAGGCCATTTGCACGCGAACTCCGACCACGCCCGAGTGGAAATCGCAACCGAACCCGAGACGGTGGTGGTGACGGCCGCGCTGGATGGCGCAGCCGTGGCCAGCGCCAACCTCGATCGCGGGAATGACGGCGCCCTCCACGGCAACGGGAACCTCGTCCTGAATTCAGCCGGCGAGCTCATCTCGCTCCTGGCGCCAGATTCGGGCGTACCACTGACCGGCAGCGGCAGCGCGTCCTTTCAGGTCGACTGGGGGAACGAACCGTGGCCGCAACTGACGGGCCGCTTCGAAAGCCTGGATCTCAAGCTCGAGGAACAAAAGATTCGCCTGATCGAGCCCGCCGATTTCATCCTCGGGCCACAAGGTTTCACCGTCCCGGGTCTCCAACTCCGCGCCCGCAATGACGATCTCTTCGTGCGTTGGACAATCGGTGCCGAAGGACAGCTCAGTGGAAATCTCTCCGGCGCCATGGACACCCTGCTGCTGCGATTCCTCCTCCCCGACTGGGAGCCGGCGGGACGCGCCACCGGGGTCGTCGAGCTTCTTGGAACCATGGACCAACCCCTCTTTGAAGGCATCGCGGAAATAGACAAGGGGTCGTTTCGGCTTCCCGGTACGCGCACCATCCTGTCGCAGGTCGCCGGGACCATGCTCCTGTCATCCGGCGATGTGCAACTCGAGGGGGTCGATTTCCGATTCATGGGAGGCCGCGGGCGCTGCAACGGCCATATTCGAGAGCGGGATGAGAGCATCGTTCTTTCGCTCTCGGGCACGGCCGAGGGTGTCCGCTTCGAACCTCTCCCGGACCTCGACGCGCGGTTGTCCGGGGACTGGCGTTTATTCGGTCCAGTGAACGACCTCACGTTGTCCGGCGATCTCAGGGTCGATCGTATGAGCCTGTCAACCAAGGAGGATCTGGCGACCATGCTCCTCGGGTGGGTGGGCGACGGCAGTCGTGCGGCGAGCGACGGTGGTCTCAACCTCAACCTCCATGTGGAGGCCGAGGAGACCATCGATCTTCGGAATCCATTCGTCCGTCTCAGAGGTTCGGCATCCCTCGACGTATCCGGGACCTCCGAACGGCCAGGCTTGATCGGTCAGGTCGAGTTCTTGGAGGGCGGCGAGGCCACTTTGCTCGGCAACCGCTACGAGATCGAACGTGGAAGCCTGAGCTTCTCCAATCCCGAAACCATCGAGCCGTTCATCAATTTGCAGGCATCAACATGGATTCAGGAATTTCAGATCACCGTCCGCCTCTCCGGCACCTTCGACCGGTTCGTCTCCACCGCAACATCCACACCGCCCCTGAGCACGCCGGAGATCTATGCACTGCTTGGCGTCGGTCATCGCGACAGCGGCTATGGGAGCAGCGCCATGGGGCTCGGGCTCGCCTCCTCCATTCTCTCTAGCGAGCTCACGTCAGTCCTCAAACGCCGCGGCCAGATGGTGTTGCCAGTGGACCAGGTGCGGGTCGATCCCTTCGCCGCAGATTCGACCGGCAACCCAACAGCCCGGGTATCGGTCATCAAACAGCTCACGCCAGCGTGGACCGTCATCCTCCAGTCGACCCTTTCGGGGGAACGCGAGCAGATCGTGGTCTCTCGCTGGTACCTCGCGCCCGGTCTCTTCATCGAGGCCGCTCAACACGAGGACGGGACCTTGTCGCTCGACCTCAAGATGCGGCGTCCCTACTGATGGTGCCTCGATGATTTCTCTACGATCGTCTCGTGGGCTCATTCGCAGGCGCCTAATCCCGTCTTTCACGGCCGGTCTCCTTTTGATTCCGGCTTCTGTAGGAGCTACCGAAAATCCAATCGTGTCGAGTGTCCGGGTGGAAGCCACCGGACCCGTCGACGAGAGCGCCATCATCGAAATGCTCGATCTCGAGGTCGGCAAATATCTCGACAAGCAACGCCTGCGCGAGGTCATCATGACGCTCTATGCGGGCGGGGACGTGGAATGGCTGCGGGTCGAGTCGGCCGAGTCGGCCGAGGGCGCCGACGTCGTCATCCATCTCAGTCTCCGTTCGCGATTGTCACAGATCGAGGTCCATACCAAGAGCCCGATTCTGAGGGTCAAGATTCACAGATGGCTGCAACTCGAACCCGGTGACCCTGTCACCACGGCCGGAATCGAGGCGAACCGGCGGAAGGTGGAACGCCGGCTCCACGATCGCGGTTATGCCGACGCTACGGTCGAAGCCTATCTCGATTTTAACCGCAAGACCAACACCATCGCAGTCGAATTCGAGGTTGTGGCTGGGCCTCCTCAGGTGCTGGCCGCGGTAGTGCTCGACGGGTTGGCCGACGAGGAGGATGCGCAGGCTGCTCACCCAAAGGTCAAGACGGGGGCGCGACTCACCACACGGCTTGAAAATCAATTGCGAGACCGCACCAAACACAATTTACGACGGATAGGTTTTTGGGAGGCGGAGGTTCTCGATGTTGACCGCCGCGTCGATGGGGCCGGGGTCACGCTCCACATGCAGATCGAACCGGGGGCCCGGTATCGCCTCGACCTGATCGCACCGTCCGAGAGCCAGAAGATCGCCGAAGACGCATTTCCCGATCCGGCCAGGGAAGAGCTGCACCCCGCCCAGACCGAGGCTCTCTCCGAGCAGGTCGAGGAACGCCTACAGGAGTCTGGCTATTTGTTGGCCGAGGTCAGCGCCGAGCTCCACACTGAAGGCGATGAGCAGGTCCTGCAGCTCGATGTCGACCCCGGACGCAAGCTCAAGATCGCGGCTGTGGAGTTCCCAGGCGCCGATGAGGTTTCGCACGACAAGCTCGCTGACACCGTTGCGGTCAAAAAGGGAAGCGTCGGCGGACGATTCAAACAGGCCGTCAGCAATCAAACCCTGGAAAAAGATCGCAGCGCTGTCGAGGACGTCTATCACAGCAAAGGATTCCCGTTCGCAGCCATCGGCCCACCGGAGCTGGTGCCGGTGGACGCCGAGGACGCCGTCACCGTTCTCTTCCCGGTCGATGAGGGCCAACGCTGGTTCATGGCCGAGGTCCGCGTGGAGGGTCTGCCTGTGGAAGCGGCGGCCGAGCTCGAGACCCGGCCGCTCGAGCTCGCGGAAGGCACCCCCTGGAGTCCCGGGTTGGTGGATCGTGACGTGCGCCGCCTCGAGGAGGCGCTGGCGGACACCGGCTATCCGGAAGGTCACGTCGAATCCGAGGTCGACACCTCACAACCGGGGAAGGCGGCGGTGGTCTTTCGCGTCGAACCGGGATCCTTCGTACGGGTCGGAGATGTGATCATCAGCGGCCTCCGCCACACCCGCGAGAAAATGGTGGCAGCAGTCGTGCGGCGCGCCGGAGTGTGCACCGGCGAACCACTCTCACGCAGGAAGATGCTCGAAGCGCAGCGCGGCCTTTTCGAGCTCGGGCTCTTCCGCCGCGCGGAGCTCGTGCCGATGCCGGGTCAGGAGCATCGGGTCGAGCGCAACATCGTCGTTCGCCTCGAGGAGGGTGAACAGAAGTCCTATCTCTTCGGTGTCGGCTACTCCGAGAAAGACGCCGCTCGGGTCATCCTCGGCTGGTCCCACCTCAACCTTCTTGGCAGGGCCTATGCATTCTCGGCCGAGGTTTCGCTGTCGAGAAGCCAGCAGCGGTACTCACTCTCCCTGCGCAAGCGGCGCTTCTTGGGCCTCAATCTGCCCGCCTACCTGGCTATTTATCGAACCGACGAGGTCCTGGCCGACCGCGACCTTCTGCGCCGCGGGCTGTGGATCGACTTCGGCGATCGCCTCAAACGCCCCCTGCGACCGTGGTTGCGCTATGAGTACGAGATCATCCAACCGGAGAACCTCCCCGCCGACATTCCCCAAGTCATCAACGACGAGTTCCAGGAAACCAAGGTCGCCTCGATCACCCCCAGCATCGAGTGGGATACCCGCGATAACCCGTTGGCGCCGACTCGCGGGGTCTTCGCGTCGGCATCGGTGCAGTACGCCTTCCCCGCCTTCCAGGCCGACTCGCACTTCCTCAAGGTCCAGACCGGCGGCACCGTCTACGGCCCGATCTGGCGCGGGCTCGGCGCCGCAGGTCTGCGTCTGGGGGCCATCGAACCGATCGGCGGCGACCCGCGCCTGCCCGACAACCTCCAGATCCCGTTTGCCTACCGCTTCTTCGCCGGCGGCCGCACCACCCACCGAGCCTTCAACACCGACAGGCTCGGCATCCCCGGCCAGACCATCATCCACGACATCGCGGTCGGCGGCAACGCCCTCATCCTCCTCAACGTCCAGTACCAACGACAGATCGCAGGCCAACTCTTCGCCACGATCTTCGTCGATGCGGGCAACGTCTGGGCCTCGCCATCAGAAATCAGCCTCGGAGAAATCCGTTGGGGGCCCGGGCTCGGCCTCAACTATCTCACCCCCGCAGGCCCACTGCGCGCCGAGTACGGCTGGAAGATCAACCCCGAACCGGGCGAGTCCGGCGGCCAGTTCTTCATCAGCTTCGGCGTCCCATTCTAAGTTTTGAGTTTTTAGTTTTGAGTTTTGAGTTACTCGCGCCCTGCGGGCGCGTTGCTCATGGCCTCCTCCTTCGGATGAGGCTTGAGCTCACTCAGCTGCCGTCGGCGGGTGCCCGTCCGGTCTAACCCGGTCTTCTCACCGGGTGTCTACTGCGGGCGGCGAATGGCAGCCATCTGTCGTGCTTTTCGCAAATCGTGCTCCTCAACGTAGTGCGACT
>Ga0209013_10001389_pt1 | contig 22273 bp, 19 predicted proteins | sample Cruoilmetagenom2_FD_187291 | JGI IMG/M metagenome (GOLD analysis project Ga0209013, IMG submission 187291) | Oil polluted marine microbial communities from Coal Oil Point, Santa Barbara, California, USA - Sample 2 (SPAdes) (version 2) | ecosystem: Environmental > Aquatic > Marine > Oil seeps ... | reverse complement strand
ATCTCCAAGTTCGTCCTTCGAGTCAACCTGAATATCATAGCCAAAGTCACCGTCCCTGATCCTGTTTGCGCCGATCATGACCTCATTCAGTGGATTTGTTATGCTGTTTGCAAAGAAGTACGCAACAAGCGCCCCCGCGATGATCGCAATTATACACACGATGATTGTCACGTTCCTGACCTTCGTTACCGGATCCGCAAAGTCGTTGTCATAACAACTGGCTCCGATGACCCAGTCAAACTCGGGCGAGTATGCGATCGCCGCAAGCTTCAGCCTTGCTTCGTTCTCGCCCGAGTTCTGCCACATGTAATCCTGCACAAAGGTCTCGTCCCCTGTCAGTGCCTTCCCTTTGTTACATATCTCCTGAATGAAGTAGGCTCCGGATGCGTCCTTTGCATTCCAGATGTTGTCTCCGTCCCGCTGTCTGCCGCTTGATAGGACATAGTTGCCATCGGTGTCAAGGAGGTAGACATAGCCAGTCTTTCCGATCACAACCTCTGCGAGGCTGTTCATCATGTCGTCCTGAAACTCTACCTGCTTGACTCCGACGTACAGGATGCCGATCGCTTTTCCGTCCGAGTTTTTGATAGGCTCATACGCTGTCTGGTAGTCTGCATTCACGACCCATGCCTTGCCATAGAATGCCTCCCCGCCATTCACAACCGTATCATACACGGTACTCGAGACCGTTGTTCCGACAGCCCGGTCCCCCTCCTCATTAAGGACGTTCGTTGATATCCTGAGATTGTCCTGAAAGATCGTTGCTGTACCGCCGATTATCGACTGCACGGAATCAACGATCTCGTAATTGTAATTGAGTATATAGCCACCGACAACAGCCCCGACCGTTGCCCCATCGACCACAACCGGATAAACCGATGTTAGCGCCATGCCCTCCTTGCCTACGCCAACCTTCCCTGAAAGCCCCTCGTTTGCGAGGTACTGGCTGTCTATAATCTCTGTTGCCGCAAAACCGCCGATAGTTCCTTTGCGCACCAGATCGGGCACGAACGTATCACCAGTCTTTGTGCTGCTCGCCCTTGCGATCACTGTTCCTTTCGTGTCGGTCACGGTGAGGATATTGAACCCCTCATTCTTTGCGATCCCTGCAAGCACGCTATGCAGGCTCCCCGGATCATTAAATGAGCTTATCACGTCCGGATGCACTGCGACTCTCTGTGTTCTCCGATCTGCATACTCAAGATGCTCCTGATAGTGCGACCGCGCTACCTGAAGATCGCTTTCGAGCTTCTGCTGGATCATGTCGTAATTGCTCTCAACCTGCGCTTTTGCGAGTAGTGCCTCCTGCTGCAAGAGCACACTTGATTGTTCGTTAATCCCACTCTTTGTGGCATTGTAACTTGCAAATCCAAGCACTAAAACTGGAATCGTGACGAGTATCAGGCATATAGCTATCAGTCTCGTCTTTATCTTGACGTCGTTTAGTCTTGTGTTCATCTTAACCCCCTATTGTGTATATGTTCCGCTGTGGTTTTCATCTGTTGTGTTTGTGATATCGGTAAGACTGAATAGGTAAACCGTAGACCTACTCGCCTCTCCAACTCCCACCATTCATATATTATGATGGCTATAACATATAACAATTTGTGTGTTACGTGTGGGCAGTTCGCATACAACCTGCCGCTTTAGACAGGGTATGGTGACGAGGATTGCTGTTCCGCGTGTGCGATGTGGGTATTCCAACAGGTGGGGATCGACTGCCAAATGATCGGTGAAACTTGGTGGTATAATATCCGGAGTTGCAGATGTCTGATTCTGATGGATCCTGTGGCCATATAGTTTCCGATCTTTGCGTCGAGATTTTTATTATTTTAGGGGTACGTGTTTAGCGACACTGTCTGAAAATCAAATGAGTTATGTCTCTTCGCTATTTCGCGTGGGTAGTTGGAAATCAAGGTGTTCAACCCATATAAAACAGCGAAGAGCCTGATTTATCACAGCACCGCGGAGAACGTGAAGGAACGCAGAGTTTCAAGACCGTTTTAAACCATCTGGGTGGCTCTACACACTATGCGGTAAAATTTAGGGGCATAGCGATCTCACTGGAAGCATCCATGACCCTCCAAGTCACCTACAAGCGTGAAAATGCGCCACATATTTTCGCAGCAAATCGTCAGTGTCGTATTTAGCTAAGCGCCGACTAAGGACGGGGGGGTTAGCTAAACACGTACTGCTCTGTTTAATCAGACAATTCACGCGTTAACCCCCCCTCAGTGATCTTGAGCGCATACTTGACACCATCCTGCAATGTCCGCCTTGTCACCAGTTCTGACATATCAATACCAAGATCAACTAGCGTATGCGCAGACTCAGGTCGCACACCCGTGACGATGCATGTTGCTCCGAGCAGTTGCGCGGCTCTGACGATCTTGATCAGGTGATTCGTCACATACGTATCGATCTCATGAACGCCGGTCACATCAAGGATCACAACATCAGACTGCGTCCGCGTAATTTCTGAAAGAAGCGTCTCCATGATCGTTGCAATCCTGTGCTCATCGATCATTCCGATGAGCGGTAGCGCAAGAATCCCGTTCCAGACCGCAACAACCGGAGCAGAGAGCGACTCCTGCGAGATTCTCAGTTTATCGACGAGTTCTTTTAAGTATTCCTCTGATTCCGCAAGTTTTCTTGTCCGCTCCTCGACCTGCGACTCAAGGTTTGTGTTATACACCTCAAGTGCGACTCTCGACTCTTTGATCTCACCAAACACCCGTTCAAAAGATCTTGAGAGATCTCCGACTTCATCTTCCGCATCTGTTCCGACTCTGCGATCCTGATCGCCCGCCTCTATTGCTTCAACGCCTCTTCGCAACCTGATAAGCGGTTCCGTTATGTTCCCTGAGATCGTGATTGCGACAACGATTCCCACAAGAAGCAGTGCAATGATCGTAAACAGTGCCATGCGTGTCAGCGCGGCAACCGGTGCGAGCGCTTCCTCTGTGCCCATCTCTGCGACCAGCACCCAGTCCACCTCATCGATATGTTTGTGAACCTGTAGAACGCTTGTGCCCTGATAATTCGTGGTCATGGCCGCGGTGTTATCGCAAGCATCTTCGGGGTAGTGTTTTATCTCATTGGCTTTCGTCTCTAAAACGGCGCCCCCCACAAACCTCGATGGTGTTATCATGTAGCCGTCATCGTTTACGAGATATATCTCCCCGGTTTCACTGAGACCGGTTCTCTCTGTTGTAATCTCAAATAATTCCTTTTCCGCGTCAAAATTTATCACAAGAACCCCGGCAAATTCACCGTTCACCAGAATCGGTGCTGATGCACTCATAACAGTGTTTCCAGTGAATGTGGATGTGTGGAGCTCTCCGATGTGTGCCCTGGTCGTCCCTTCCAGAACAATGTCACTGGTGCCTCTGTCGAGCCCGACATCAGCATGGCTGGATGCGATCACTGTGCCGTGTTCATCCAATATGCTGATCCTTGTAATCTCGTCATACGCCTGCATCACACTTGTTGTCCTGCGATCAGCCTGCTCCATCCTCCATGCAGGATCCTTGCCCTCATCCACCACATTCCTGAAAGCATTTCCTGCTGCAAGCGTCTTGGTGAGCTCTTTATAGTTCTTCAGAACCGTTTCGATGTGATCCGCTCTCGACTGCGCAGTCGTCTCCAGATGAAGGTATACTTCTGTTTCAAGTATATTCTCTGCGATGCTCTGGCTGACCACAATCGTGGTAACGCCTGTTACCGCGATGACCGCGATTATGATTACAAAAATCTTCAACTGAATCTTCATCTGCTCATAGTCCCCTTGATCCACCTCAAACCCGAAACACTGCAACCATCATTTTTCGTCCTTCAACCGATCTATCGCATACCTGAGCCCTTCCTGCATATCCGCCATAGTGGTAAGCTCGTCGAGATCGACGCCCAGATGAATCATCGTCTGCGCAATATTCGGACCGATGCCTGTGATCACGCATTCCGCGCCAAGCAGCCTCGACGCACTGACAATCTTCAGTAGATGGCTCGTCACATTGGTATCAACCGAATGAACTCCTGTTATGTCGAGTATGACGACCTCTGACTGGGTCGCAACGATTCGCTCAAGCAAGACCTCGGTTACCGTCTGCGCCCTCTTGCTGTCGATTGACCCGATCAGGGGAAGCGCAAGCACCTGATCCCATATCTGCACAACCGGTGTCGATAACTCATCCTGCGCTGCCCTGAGTTGACCTGCAAGCGATGTGAGTTCCTCTTCTCGCGACACTGCTTCTGTCACGTCTTTTATCGTCATGAGTACCCCAAGATACTCGCCACCCAGATACACACCAGTGGCTGAAAAGTCCAGATTGCGGTCACCGACCACAAGTGTCATCTTGATCACCTCGTCAGAACCTGATCTGATCTGGTCAAGAGCTTCGGTCAGGGTCTGGTTCAGTGACTCCGGATGGCACGCAAAAACATCCTTTCCAACTAGATCTTTCGGTAGGTTGAGCATGGTCTCTGCACGGTCATTTACAAACTCAATTATGTGATCTTCGCCTACAAAGATTGTGCCCTCGGCAATGCATGCAAGTATCGCCTCCAGTTTTGCCTTATCCATTGTTATCGCCTATTTTGTATTTTGGTAGCGTGAAATGAAATGCGCTCCCCTTCCCAATCTCGCTCTCAACCCAGATCTCGCCGCCGTGCAGTTTTATATAACCCTTCGCAAGCGTGAGCCCGATTCCGATCCGATCGCATAACCTCGTGAGCGTTGCATCAGCCATGAAGAAGCGGTCGAAGATCTTTGGCAGGTCGTGTTCCGAGATTCCGATACCATTGTCCGTAACTGTTACAAGGATCTCATCGGCGAGATTATCGATGGCAATCCCGATGTTTCCATTGATCTCTGTGTAATAGACTGCATTGAAGACGATATTACTCATGGTGCGGGCGATCTTCTGCCGGTCGCATTCGATTGTAAGAGACTCCGGAATGTTTACCTGGATTCTATGATTCTTCTCAGCGATCAATGCCTGATGCGTCGCAAGGACCTCGCCCACCAGCTCATCCAGTGGAAGCGTCTCTCGCTTGAGCTTCAGTATGCCGGCATCCAGATACGAGAGATCGAGTATGTCATCAACCAGTTGCTTCAGTTTACGGGCATTAATTGCAATACTTTCGATGTAATGTTTCTGTTTGTATGTGAAACCTTCCGAACGGCGCGATAACATGTCATTGAATCCGATGACCGCGGCAAGCGGCGTGCGCATCTCGTGCGCAACAATGTGGATGAAATCGGACTTCATCTGGTCGAGTTTATGCTGATCGGTTACGTCCTTCACAATCTCGATAACCGATCTGCTGCCGTCCGGATTGTGGATCGGTGATGCCGTTATCTCAAAGAATTTGCCATCACTGGAAGCTATCGTCTGGCTGAAGGCGTCCCGTCCTTCCTTAATGATCGCATCAACCGGGCACGGATCGCATGCCGTATCTTGCCCGGTGAACCCTACAAAACACGTCTCGCCAACCTGATTACCGAACATCCGGAGAAGAAAACCATTCATGTACAGGATCTCGTGGTCCTTATTCTCAATCACAACACCCGCTGGCATGTTTGAGAGGAGCGTCTCGATCTCTTCTTTGTCATAAGTCCCTTGTTCTGTGTTGTGTACTCCCATACCCACCATATTATCATTATGGGCGATCTTACATAAATGTTGAGGATGGCTGCGTGCCGTCAAAGCTTTATGCCATCGCCGTGAGATGTAGCATCACATGCCAATAGACTCGATCGGCACCATATTCGGGGAGACCGGCTTTGCAGATTTCAGGTTCGTGGTCTCGGACCCTTCCACAAAACAGGGCGACTATCTCAAGATCTGGCACGAGACCGACGGCTGGACACTTGCCCAGGTGGTTGCGATCACGAAATCGAACGATGACGTCACAATCGAGAGTGCGCTGGACAAGCGGGACGGCGCGGGCACCGATCGCGTTGTTGCTAAGGCTATTGTTATTGGATCGCGGCAGAACAGAGTTCTCAGGGTACCAAAGACTCCGTTCAGCCCGGGTGACCGGGTTTTCCGTGCCGACCCCAAACTGATCGCAGGATCGCTCGGGTTAACACACGGTGATGTTTATCTCGGACTCTTAGAGGGGCAGGAACTACCGGTTCACCTCGATGCCAATACGCTTGTGCAGAAGCACGTAAGCATTCTCGCACGCACAGGCAGCGGAAAATCGTACGCGGCAGGCGTTATCATAGAGGAACTATTGGATCAGAGAATTCCGCTCCTGATAATCGACCCGCATGGCGAATACACCTCACTCAAAGATCCGGCAGTCGAAGGGGACTTTGAGCGATTCGGAGTCTCGCAATCTGGATACGCCGAGAACATCACCGTGTACACGCCCGCTGATCGGGTCCTGAATCCGGGCGCGGACCTGGTGTTTCGGCTCAATGGAGTCAATCTCAAGGCAGGCGATCTCGCAAAAGTTCTTAACATCCAGTCCGGAACCCAGATGGGTGTTATCTACGAAGCGATACAGAAGATACGGGCTGAAAAGAGCGAATACACAATCGACGACATCATCTTTGAGGTGGGCAACAGCAGCGGCAATGCAAAATGGGGCGTTCTGAGCATACTCGAATCGATCCGAGATGCGGAGATATTCTCAGATGACCCGACCCCGATTCAGGGACTCGTTCAACCGGGACAGGGTTCGATAATCGACATGAAGGGAGTTATCCCTGATATGCAGTCGATGATCGTTGCACGGTTGTGCGAAGAACTCTTTGAAGCGAGAAAAGTCGATCGGATCCCCCCGATGATGCTCATTATCGAGGAGGCACACAATTACTGCCCCGAGAAGGGTTTTGGCAAGACCGCAAGCACCGACATCCTCAGGACGATCGCATCAGAGGGCAGGAAGTTCGGGCTTGGCATGATGGTTGTCACCCAGCGCCCCGCGCGAATCGACAAGAACATACTCTCACAGTGCAACACCCAGATCATCCTCAAAGTTACCAATCCAAACGATCTGCAGGCGATCAGGAAGGGACTCGAAGGAATCAGCGTCGAAGCAGAGGATGAGATCAAGCGGCTACCACCGGGGGTTGCGATGGTTGTGAGCGGCGATATCGAGCGCCCGATCATTGTTGAGATCCGTGCACGGAAGAGTAGACATGGCGGAGCGTCGGTCTCTGTGATCGAGCATGCCGAACCAGTGGTTGAACCTGCCGAACCAGCTGCTGAACAGGCACCGGCTGCCAGGCAGATGACGGAATCGGTGACCAGACCACTGGTCAAACTGATGACGGCAATTGCTCCGGAGAAGAGAGTGGATTCAGGCGTCCCGGCTGCGAGTACTGATGCAGGTCGTGATGCAAGTCACGAGAAGACACAGAAGAAGAAGACAGATAGCTTACTTACGAAGTTCTTTGGCAGTTCAACACACGAGCGACAACAATGAGGGTGAGACGTCAGAGGACAATTCACGGATAACGGTCAACGCAGATCTGAGTGTCAAGGATTTAATTGGGTCACGACCGGGGGTGAAGGGTGGTAAAGCATGATAAAGCATCAAAGATCAAAAACACGAAAGTATGCTTATCTCTTGAGACTGCTCAAGTGACTGTTGGGTAGAATTGCCCAGAAACGACAGAAGCAACACAACTCACAACAGGAGACAGCGAATATGTTGAATAACACAAAGAATAAGAGACAGATGCGGACGGTATTCGCAATTTCGCTCCTGCTCGCATGCGCATTCATGCCATGCATCGCAGTAGCAGAGACCGCGAACGAGACTGATGGAGTCGATGAAGTGAACGAATCAACTGGGGTGCAGTCCAGAGGACCGCCTGCGGGCGTGGCAAGTCCCGCGCAGATACCAGGCACAATCAGAGACCGGTACCAAAACGCGAGGGATATGCATATCGATTCCAGACAGAATTTGCTGAACGCAAGAGATCGATTCAGGAATGCGGAAACACCTGAAAATCGACATGAATTCCAGATAGCAGCCGAACATCATCTCGTGCAGACGGTTGACCGGATGATCGCACGTCTGGAGCTTCTGCAGGAACGCCTCGAGATCGCTAAACAACAGGACGCTGCGGAGGGTGCATCAGAAGAGATCGAGGAGCACATCCGGAGTCTCGAAGGGCTGAAGTCTGCTGCAACAAGCGCAGAGGGTGCGGATATTGCCCTGGTTGCGCAATCGATCAGAGACGAGTGGAAGACGATTCGTGCCGATATTCTGCGCTACACCACGCAGATGATCATCGCAAGAACCGGACAGTTTGTTGTGACGGCAGAGAATCTCTCCGATCGACTCAATGGAACAATCAAGGATCTCGCTGAGCAGAGTGACGATACCGCAGACCTCAGTGGACAACTCGGCGACTTTGATTCCAGGATCGATTGCGTCAGGGAGAACTGCGATCTCGCAGAGGATGCCCTCGATCGTGGAGATTCCGCAGAGGTACGCAGGCATGTCCATGACGCGAACGCATGCATCAGGGATGCAAACCACATCCTGAAGGCAATCTTTCGGGAGCTGCGTGGCAACCTCGCTAGCTCTGTTGCGCTGAACGGAACCGATCCGAACGGGGGGGCAGGCAAATGAATGTCAGGTATCTGATCCCGGCACTTCTCCTTGTGGGAATGGCACTCTCCGGCTGCGTCGATAATCAACCAAGCGAATCCGTACAAGATGTGCCGCAATCCGCAACGCATGACGCGGATACTGGCGTTGCGCCAGATACAATTCCAACGCAAGAGTCCGGTGACGTGGATGGTTCAGGCGCAGCGTCCGATGAATTCTCTGAACTCGAAATGGATGATATCGAGAGCGATCTCGCCGAACTGGAGGCGTTGCTTGGTGAACTGGGTAATGAAAGTGATCTGGCAGCGGATCTGGATGAGTCAATCTTTATCTGAGATGAATTTCCTTTTTCCTCTTTTTTTGTACATGCTCAATAACTTGTAGGGGGAACCACAAGATTACACAGATTTTCACGAGAAAGTATGAGGCGGTAGGATGTGATACGTAGTTCTAATGTTTTATGTGGTCGCCAACGGTAGCTCCCTCGCGTCTGTGAAAAACGCGGGCGCATCTCGGAAAGGCTATAATTCATAACCACTCAACAGAGTCTCATGGCGATTAAAGCCTACATCCTTGATCTCGATGGCGTGATATATCTGGGAAGTGACGTGATCGTCGGTGCGGTCGATTCTGTCAACCGGCTGTGGGACCATGCAAGAGTGCTCTTTCTGACAAACAACTCGACTCGGAGCAGGGACAACGTCGCGGCGAGACTGAACGCATCCGGGATCCGGTGCACGAAGAACGATGTGATCACTGCAGGATATGCGGCTGCTGCACATATCAAGAAGCATCACGGGTTTCAGACGGTCTATCCGATTGGTGAGGCTGGTTTGATTGAGGAACTAAAAGCGCAGGGACACACAATCTGCGAGGATGCTGATTTCGTTGTTGTTGGTCTTGACCGAGACCTGCATTACGATAAATTGAGGATCGGTCTTCAGAACATCGTTGATGGCGCAGAATTCATCGCAACGAACACCGATCCGGTTCTCCTGACCGAGCACGGATTCGTTCCGGGATCGGGCGCAATCGTGCATGCGCTCGAGACGGCAGCCGGGGTGTCGCCACTCGTAATTGGCAAACCGGAGCCGCCGATTATGGATATCGTGCTCGATATTCTGAAACTGCAGGCGGATGAGTGCGCAATCGTCGGCGACCGGCTCGAGACCGACATCCTTGCCGGCATCAGGTGCGGCATGTCAACTGTGCTCGTGCTTTCAGGTGTTGAGACGAGGGAGAGTCTCGAGCACTCGGAAATTGAGCCGGATTACGTGATTGAGAGCATAAGCGAGCTTGCGGCGATTGAGTGGTAGAGGGGGTGGTTCCAGGTCGTTTGGGGTGGTGATGGGGTTAATAATATAACGGCTCCAGCCCACAGTCAACCATGAAACCTCTGCCCGGCGCAGGCACAGACACGGACTCAAACACAGGCACGGGCGCCAGATATGTACCCGGCAAATCGATTGCGGAGATTGCAGAGCAGTATCAGCTTCCAATCGATGCGATAATCAAGCTCGGATCGAATGAAAACCCGCTCGGAGCTTCGCCAGCGTCCGTAAAAGCCGTAATGCGAGACGCGGGGGGAATAAGCGTATACCCTGATAGCGACGCATCCGAGCTCTGCGCTGCGATATCCAAGTACACGGGTTATCCAACCAAAAATATCGTGGCGAGCGCAGGCATGGACGGGGTAATCGATACCTTGATGCGGGTTTTGATGCCGGGAGAGGCGATGATCCCGGTTCCGACTTTCAGCTACTACGCAATCTCGGCACGCTCGCACCATGGAACACCGGTCTTTGTATCGAGGGATCAAAACTTCGAGATCAGTCCGCAGGAGATCATATCGCAGATTACCGATGAGACACGGGTAATATTTCTCTGCTCGCCAAACAACCCGAGCGGAAACCTGATTCCGGAGCACGATCTCAGGATGATTCTGGAGAACTGTGATGCCGTCGTGTTTCTCGACGAGGCGTACGTCGAATTTGCAGAAGAGAGCGTGGTGCACCTTGTGCGGGAGTATGACAATCTGGTGGTCGGGCGCACGCTCTCAAAGGCATTCGGGCTTGCAGGCATGCGCTCTGGCTATGCGGTCATGCCGGAGCAGATGCGAGACGAGTATTCCGGATATGCGACCCCTTTCGCAGTCAGCAGCCTTGCGGTTGCTGCGGGCATCGCAGCGCTTGGCGACAGCGAGCATCTGAGACAGTCAATTGAGCTGGTGCAGAACGGGCGCAAGAGACTGGCTGACATCCCGTTTGCGGTTTATCCGTCCGAGGCGAACTTCGTGCTTGTGGACGTCTCACCGCACCAGTCGAACGCAGTCTGCGACTTTCTTGCACGCAAAGGAGTAATCGTCAGGGATTGTTCGTCGTTCCGCGACGCAGGAGAATCTCTTGTCAGGGTGAGCATCGGGACAATGGAGCAGAATGAGCGGGTGGTGGAGGCGTTTTCGGAGTACAAGATAGCTCATGAGCATTTATGAGTCGGCGGGGAGGTCTTGCAGTATTGCTATTGGTAGTATATGTGTTCGGTTACGACTCAACCAAACACCACAAACAGAAGCATTCCGATAGCATGGGACACTTGACGCGATAGAAGAATATAAAATGGGACTTAAAAAACTTTTGAAACTAAAGAGAACCTCTTAAGCCATCTCCGAAGTTTGTAAGGAGATTTTATGGGTTTTATTTTTCGTACAGAACCCAAATTCGATAAAAGCTTTGAGAAACTGACAAAGAAAGACAACGCTTTGAAAGAAAGGGCGTTCAGGAAGATTGATGAGATATGTGTGGGGCGTGCTCTCGCGATTTTTCCCGCGTTCTGTGCAGATGCCCGCCGCATACCCGCAACGGTTTCACTTGCGCTTGCAGGCTCACTCTCAACAGTCTCCGAAATTGGGCATAAGCCGCCGAAAGAAGCGATAATTTCACAAAATCACCTCGAAAAATTGTTTTTCCACAACCTTTATAAATGCTGCAGCCCATTTAGCCCTTCATGGCTCGGGGCAAAGACGAACTCAAAGCTGCCATAATCACTCTGGCAGTGATCTTCATCTTCTCCATATCCGGAATCGTCAGGCTGATCACCGATTACTGGTGGTTTGATGCGCTCGGGTTTTCGCAGATCTTTTTAATCAGCTTTAAGGCAAAGGTATTACTCTTCTTACTCTCGGCATCAGCCTTCTTCGCATTCATAATAATCAATCTCAAGATATCTTCAAGATCGGACGGATCAAAGGTCTCCTTCAAGTTGAAATTGGCGATCGTCATGGCGCTTTCTTTCCTTGTTGGGCTCATATACTCTCAGAGCTGGTTTGTTGTGCTGCAATACATGAATCAGGTGCCTTTTGGCTTGCAGGACCCGATTTTCGGAAAAGACGTATCCTTTTATGTCTTCTCACTCCCGTTCATACTTACACTCAGGAGCTTTCTTTTGGTCTGCGTTGTGGCTGCAATCATCGCCGCAATCATGGATTACATGCAGTCATTCATAGCCGACCTCTTCAAGCAACCGGATCTCGTCACACCGGACGGTGCGACATACAGCACATACGGCGGCAGCTTCAAATCAGCGTTCTCGAACCTGGAAGGGAAGGCTCTTGTGCATCTGGCAGTCCTTGGATCGCTCTTCTTCCTCCTTCTCGCTGCAGGACACTATCTTGCCAGATTCTCGATCATGTACTCTGAACAGGGAATTGTGGTCGGGGCTGGCTACACCGATGTCGTCGTGTACCTGCCGATAATCAGGATACTGATGTTAATGGCAGTGGCAATCGCAGTGCTCTGTTTAATCTGGATATTCGTAATCACGGGGAAGCAGAGCCTCGGGAAGAGTCGCATACTGGCAACCATAGTAGCTCTGTATCTGCTGGCTTGCGTGCTTGGTCCGACCGTGATACCTGGACTTGTCCAGGCTTACAAGGTTTCGCCGAACGAAGGGACGCTGGAGGGACCATACATCGAGAACAACATCAAGTTCACAAAGATCGCTTACGGGCTGGACAGTGTTGTGGAGGAGGACTTCCATGTCGGGATGAACCTGACGCCTGAGGTCCTGTCGGGTGCCAGGGAGACAATCGATAATGTCAGGATTCTGGACTGGAGACCGCTCACACAGACATACAAGCAGACACAGGAAATGCGCCTCTACTATGATCTCTCAGGAATCGATGTTGACAGGTATGCGATCAACGAACGGTACACCGAGGTAATGATTGCGCCAAGAGAGATGAATCAGGAACGATTGCAGGCGAAGACGTGGGTGAACCTACGCATGGTCTATACACACGGTTTTGGTGTTGTGATGAGTCCTGTTGACAGCGTCACAACAGAGGGCATGCCAAACTATCTCATAAAAGACATCCCCCCGACATACACCGTTGATGCAAAAGAACTGAGAATCGATGTGCCACAGATCTATTATGGGGGGATAGATAACGATTTTGTGTTGACAAACACACTCACACAGGAGTTTGATTACCCGAAGGGCAATGACAACGAATACATCCATTACGATGGAACCGGCGGGATTACGCTGGACTCGTTTGCAAAGAAACTGCTGATGGCGATACGCTTTGCAGACATCAAGATCATGCTATCGTCCGAGATCACACCGGTTAGCAAGATCATGTTTGAAAGGAGCATCCAGAGCCGGATCTCAAAGATAACACCGTTTTTGTTGCTGGACAACGATCCCTACATCGTCATAAGCGATGGCAGGCTATTCTGGATTCAGGACGCATACACTGTAACAGGCAACTTTCCCTACTCGGAGAAACACGGCTCCATCAATTACATCCGAAACCCGGTGAAGATCGTTGTTGATGCGTACAACGGGGATGTGACATACTATATCCATGATACGAACGCCGCCGATACCGCTGCTGGTGCCAGTGCCAGTGCAACTGACCCGATAATTGCAACTTATGCGAAAATATTTCCAGATCAATTCAAATCCTTTGATAAGATGCCGGAATCGCTCAAATCACACATCAGATATCCAGAAGACCTCTTCAAGGTCCAGTCCGCAATCTACAACACGTACCACATGGACAATGTGAAGGTCTTCTACAACAAGGAGGATGCATGGCAGATCCCAAGCGAGGTATACGGGACCGGGCAGCGAACACCGGTGGAGCCATACTACATCATAATAAAGCTTCCGGGAGAAGATAAAGAGGAATTCGTCATGATGAGTTCGTTTACACCCATAAGAAAGGACAATATGGTCGCATGGCTTGCTGCACGGTCGGATGGAGACAATTATGGAGAACTGCTCCTCTACAAATTCCCCAAACACACACTGGTCTACGGTCCGCTGCAGATCGAGGCGAAGTTCGACCAGGATTCAGTGATCTCGCAGCAACTCACGCTCTGGTCGACGCAGGGATCTAGTGTGGCAAGGGGCAATCTGCTGGTGATACCGATTGAGGACTCGATTCTGTATATAGAGCCGCTCTATATACAGGCAGAGGCCGGGCAGTTGCCTGAACTCAAGCGGGTGCTCGTCTCAGACGGTGAGAGGGTGGTTATGGAGAAAGACCTCGAGACCGCGCTTGCAGCGCTCTTCGGCAGAACCCGACCAACCAGACCGACCGGCGCGGGTATGGCAGATGGTGGTTATGGCTACGGCGAGAAATCAACCGAAGAGCTGATAACAGAAGCGCAGGAGCATTATGATGCGATCCTTGACTCCATGGGCACGAACTGGACTGCATTCGGAGAGAACTTCGACAGACTGGGCGTGGTTCTGGAGGAACTGAGCGGGGCAAGCGGGAACAATACAATCACCACATCAACGTAATTTTAGAGCTCCCATGTCTACATTTTTATAAGAAATATAACATGAACATAGAAATCCTGGGAACCGAATCACTGGGCGTTAGGGGTCTTTGCTGTTTTGTGAAGACAGCGAAGCAGAGAATATTGATTGATCCGGGTATAGCGCTGGGTTACACCAGATACCGGCTACTTCCACACCCATTTCAGGTAGCAGTGGATGAGCGGATACAGAAAAAGATCGTACAACGATGGTCGGAGGCAACCGACATCGTAATCAGCCATTTCCATGGAGACCATGTCCCGCTGGCAGATGCCAATCCTTATCAGTTCAACATCAAGAAAATAATCGGATTAAACCCTAATGTTAAGATATGGACTAAGAATCCATTTCGTCTTCATCCGATTGAAGAAAAAAGAGCAAAATCAATCTCTACAATCCTGAAGAACGATCTCATTGCGGCAGACGGAACGGCGCAGGGGGCAATGACCTTCTCTAAACCGGTATTCCATGGGGAGAGAGGTGATAGGCTGCGGACGGTGATGATGACAAGAATCGAAGAAGATTGCGTCTTTGTGCACACCTCCGATATACAGCTCCTCGATTATGAAGCCATTTCTAAAATACTGGACTGGGAACCTGATATTGTATTAGCTGACGGACCTCCCATCTATTTGTCCCACAAGCTTTCGAAAAAGATGGCTGAAAATGCGTGGCACAATGCCAGACAACTATCTCAGGAAGTCGATACTTTGATTCTCGATCATCATCTAATGAGAAGTTATACGGGCGTTAAATGGCTGGAGCGCTTATCATCTGAAACAGAAAACAACGTTATCTGCGGGGCGGATTTTATGAAAACTCCAAGGATGCTACTTGAAGCGAGACGCAAATCATTGTACAAGGATATGCCGGTCTCTGCTGGCTGGCACAAATCTTATGCCGATGGCAACGCCAGTACCGATCGTTACTGGGAGATGGCGAAGGAACGGTATACGAGCATGAGATTGGACGATTGCGGATGATAATAATAAAGTGTGCTAAATGTAAACGAAAGATTTTTAGATACCAGAAGATCGGAAAAGGCAGGTTATGGCACTGCTGGAATGACCGGATAGTCATGGATTACAGCATTAGAGACGGAGATTACGTTAAATGTCAGTGCGGCAATTTGATTGGCGTTGCTGAAGAAAAATGGGTCAAGATGGTGCAGCACTCTTTTAGGTACTCAGGAGCGGTGACATGAGAGGGGAAGCTGCTTCTAAAACCCATATAGTGGAACACTGCACAAAGATTGAAACATTGCGAATCCTGTGCACGCCCGGAACGCGGGGAGGTCACGTTCGGAAGCGCTGGTCAACCAATCATTTTTATGGAATCGGACTCCAATTCTCTTTCGCTTATGTTGTCGCACAGGAAACATTCCTGATTGCGCCCAACGAAAAGGGATACAATATGCCAGACAAAGAAACGATATTCGAGATACTCGCCGCATGTGGCATCACCAGAGACGCAATCACGGATGCGGCAATGGAATTCTATGTCCCGCACCCCGGAATAGAGACCGAGGAGCGCGCACGGCAGGTATTCGAGCGGGAACTGGATTTTGCGGTCTCTGACCCGAATCTGTGCATACTTCTCTACGCGGCGACCCTTCTGGAGTCGGAAGGCACTGCCGGCAGACTGCCCGGGATGACCGCAGAAGCTTTCGAGCGCGATCCCGTGTTTCTCATTGCAGACGAGGTTATAGGGATTGCGATTGCGAAATATATCGCCGGATACAAGGGTATGTTCGAGTTCACGCGATTCGATCAGAATAAACCTGGAATACTCGGCGAACTGGGTCCGTTTCTGGATGATGCGATCGCAGGGCTCATCGGGGGCGTCTCTTCCAATATGTACTCAAGAGGCATGGTGTAATGGATATTGAGCTTGAGTTCACGTCGCCTCAGAAATGTGTCTGCGATTTTACGTACAACTTCTACTGGCAGCACCAGGGCAAGGAACTGGACCCGGACGAGGTTATTCCTGCGCAGAATGGTACCGATTACACCTATAGAGACCTTGTAACAGCGCTTCGCAGTGGGGGAACTGTCCGCATCAACGGTGATTCTGGCAAACGGCTCTGCTCGAATGCGGGCGCTGACATGCGGTACTTCGGAGGGACTGGTGGGATCATCGATAACGGAACCGTGATTGTGGACGGGGACACAGGCACCAGAATGGGCATGGGCATGGCGTCGGGCACGATATATGTGAGCGGCAGACCCGCAGAGCCGCTGGGCAACGTAATCGAGGTTGAGTCTGATCTTGAGGGATTCAGGAAGTACAGGTCCATAACCGATCTTCTGAACAACGGTTCGGCAGACGGGCTGCTCCCGCCAAACACCTTCGACGGAGAACGACTGACACTCAACGACGGCGTCCTGAGAGACACAATCGCAGCACGGTGCAGCGCTGATTGCAGCGTCGTTGTGAACGGCGACGCCGATCTCAGCGTGGGCATGCTGATGAAGAGAGGAGAGCTCAGGGTCTGCGGGAACGTGAGCATGAATGCAGGCACACTCCTTGCCGGTGGAACAGTGATAATCGAGAAGAATGCGGGAGAGTTTGCCGCTGCTGACATGCGCTCCGGAGTTCTGATCATAAAAGGGAAGTCAAAGGGGTTTGTTGGCGGAAAGATGAAGGGCGGCGTGGTATTCATCAAGGGCGTCGGCGCTGCGATACCGCCTGTCAGAAAGGTTCCGATGGACGGAGAGGATTACCGCCTGCTGATGCGGACGATGCGGACGAACCAGATTGAGGCTATGATGTACTCGAAGTATTCGGTAAATTCTCGATGATTCTACATCCCTTGTTTTATCCACTATATGGTCACAAAAGTGCACAATAATCAATTAGAAGTTCTGGCACTGAATGAACGAGATTGCTTTGGTGCGTGGTGACGTGGATCAGTAAAGATGGTGATTGGGTGTGGGCACTACGAAGATCGCTTGCGATGCTTAATCGAACACAGATGGAAGCGGATACCTCTTTGATTTATTCCAGACAAATTTGGGTCATGGTAACGAAGATCTTTTCAAAACCCCTCCAAAGACAACAGAAAGTCTCGGCAGTCCGCCGCAACTTTTAAGTCAGATCAATCATATAAAATACTTTGCATTATGTTGGGGGGATTAGCAGATAAACTGAAGGGGCTTGCCTCTGGTAAATCGCTGGCGAAGCGGATCGGAGGGATCAAGCAAAGAAACAGCGCCCCGGATCCATTCGGTGCTTCCGGTTTTGGTGGTGCGCCTGGCGCGGATCCATTCGGTGCGGCACCAGATTCAGGCATGCCCGATCTCGGCGGATTTGGCGACCCCGGAATGCCGGATTTCGGTGGCGATGCAGGGGCATTCGATGCGCCAGCGGACGATGGATTTGGGGCTCCTCCGGGTGGTGGCGCGGCTGTGCCCGCCGCTGATAGCGAGCTATCCCTTGAGAATGCAGAGAAGATCACCGAGGTTAGCAGCAAACTCGCCAAACTCGATGTATCGGTATCGACGATACAGCGGGCAAGCGACGAGATGCGTGAGACCGTCAACAAACTTGATGAGTCAGTGCTTGAGCTGCTCTCGCTCTATGAAATCGTCTCAAATCAGGTGAATCCGTTCGTTGGCGAGGGTGAAGGCGACTCAGAGACAATCGAGCGATTCGACAAGGTCGAGAAACGCATCAACGCCATCGGAGAGAGCCTCGTCATGATGCAGAACGATTTTGAATCGGTATCACAGCAGACAGCGACAGGCGTATCCGACGAGACAAAAGCGCAACTCCAGAGCATTGACGCCCGATTTGAGGTGCTTGCAGAAGCGATTGATGAGATGCGAGGCGAGATTGGCAATATCTCTTCTGAGGAGATTGAGGCAATCGTTGTTGCGAAGATCGAGGAGATGCTGCCGGAGGGTGTGCCGATTGCAGTGGAAGGTGTGCCTGCCGAGGTGATTTCAGACGGTGATTCTGATCGTAGTGATGGCAGTGATCTGGTTCCAATCACTGTTGCCGGCAACGGCATCCCCGGTGAGATCATGGACGACTTTGCACGGCTGGAGCATCTGGACAAGAGCCCCATGACTGCGGTTGTGCTGCTGAACTGGATCGAGTTTCTGATGGAACGTGTGGGACGAAACAATCTCATGGACGCACTCGACTATTACGTGGACATCGAGTGGATCGGGGAGGCGGTCAGGGATGAAATGCTTGCTTATGCACGTGGAATCGATTACTATGTCGAAAAGCCGACATGGCGGCTTCTCCCGGAAGATCACACAAAATCATTGATCTTCATCGAGCGGCTGCGCGGGCACAAGATCGACAGAAACATGCTCAGCACCCTCGAACGCGAGATGTCAAAGGTGAAGCACGGGCTCGAGGAGCTGTACGGGATATAAAGCTTTAAATCGTGTCTGGCATAGAGACAACCTGATGGAAGATGCCGACACATTCAAAATAATCGACAGAATCATACAGGAGAGCATACGCCCGGTTCTGAAAGCCGATGGCGGCGACATCACTCTTGTGGACTACAGATGCGGAGTCGCAACAATCGCCCTTGAGAAGACCAGCGTGCCTGCCGCATTCAGCAGTTTCCTGATGACATTCAAGGTCAGAAAGGGATGCTCATGCGGCAGATGCAAGGTTCCGGCTGTGACTGTGCAAGAAGGGGTTCTGAAGCGGTTGAGGGAAGATGTACCGGAAGTGAAAGCGGTTGAGGTCGCCTAATTGAACATGCTAAGTACCATAATGGTAGGAACCTCGAGATCTCTGTGTTAATCTTGTGTAATCTCGTGGTTTTATATGCTGATATCTACACAATTTTGGGTAAGTACTAGCAAAGTTATCTGGGGGCACCCCACATCCATGACATTCGTACAATTCGCTTATTCGCGCCATTCATGATCCTTTTTGCCGATTTTATCACGGATGGATGAATGATACGAATTTTAACAGGCTATTTTCTGGCAAGCCCTAAATGCATGGCGATCTCGCTGGAAAAATCGACAGTGCATATATTGGATATCCACACGATATTGAGTAACTATGACTCGTACCATCTCACTTCCGCACAACAACAGTCACCACATCTTCGTCGACGAGTGCATGCGAGAGACCCACGTGCTGCCCGGCATGCTTTGCCGACTCTCCCCAGACCTGCGCATACCTGAATTTCCTCACAAAATCACGGTGGATTGCAGAGCACACATCAGCCACCGTTGAATTCCCTTTCATAATCATAGGCTCGCCCATATCAGGGGGCTGCCCCTGCGGCTTCATGTAGATGCGTATGAACCCGAATTCCGCGTAGATCTTCTCCTTCAATCTGTCGAGATTTATATCGGCGTCTGCCGAGATCATGACCGCATCAGAAAAACGCTCTCTGCACCCGGCTAGCGTGCGCTCGTCAGCGAGGTCAATCTTGTTTATGACGGTTACAGCGCGAATGTACCTCCGATTTCCAGTGACTGCATCGATCAGTTCATCTACGGTTATATTTTCACGTATGAGTACGTTTGCGTTGTGTATTTTGTATTCCGAAAGAACCAATTGAACAGTCTTCCTATCGAGATTGAGTGCAACTGTGCTATTCACTATGATCCCATCCTTATCCGACTTACGGATAACAACACGCGGAGGCGCGGAATTGATCCGAATTCCCGCATCGTAGAGCTCTTTTACAAGTACATCGTACTGCTGCAACTGAAAGACATCCAGGAGGATTAAGATCATGTCCGCATTCCGCACAACCGAGATCACCTCTCTGCCGCGCCCGCGCCCGATCGCAGCACCCCTGACAAGACCCGGAACATCGAGAAACTGCATCCTTGTTCCACGGTATTCAAGCGTTCCCGGAACAACATCGAGCGTGGTAAAATCATACGCAGCAACCTCGCTCTTGGTTCCTGTAAGTGTATTCAAGAGCGTGGACTTCCCGACCGACGGAAACCCGACCATGACGATCGTTGCATCTCCGGATTTCTTGACGGCGTACCCCTCGCCGCCTGACTTCGATTGAGCCCGCTTCTGCACTTCGTCCTTGAGCCGTGCGAGCTTCGCCTTGAGCTTTCCGATGTGATGCGACGTCGCCTTGTTGTAGGGCGTCTTCTTGATCTCGTCCTCTACACTCTGAATGTCTTCAACAATTGTCATTCTATCATTGGTTGAACCCCAAAGACGTTTAAGTACTTTGTTCCCATACTGAAATAAAATGGAACTTCTTGCTGACGTTGGAGGAAGACCCGGGCTCGACTGCATGGGCTTCTGCAGGTACTGTTACTTCAAAGGAGTCGGGGAGATTGCGCCCTTTGGCTGCAAAAACTGCTTTGTATTCCAGAAGGGGTGTGATTACTGCTCACGCGCAGTTAAAGAGGATTATGCCGGATTCAAGCCGTACCAGCTCGTCATAAACGAGATGAACCAGTCGATGCAGTTCACAAGAGAGCCGGTCGATAGAATCACGATCAGTGGAGGGGGAGATCTCAGTTGCTACCCTGATCTGCACGAACTGGTCGAATCGCTCTCTCACTATGGAGTTCCGATCAATCTGGGTTACACAAGTGGGAAAGGGTTCACTCAGGACGACGAAGCGGACTTTTACATAGATCGAGGCGTCGATGAGGTTTCGTTTACAGTCTTCTCCACAGATCCGGAACTGCGGCGGAAATACATGGGCGACAAGAACCCGGAGGCATCGCTTTCGGTTTTGCGCCGGTTCTCTGAATGCTGCAAGGTGTATGCGGCGATCATCCTGATTCCCGGAGTGAATGATCGTGACGAACTGGAGAGAACGCTCTCCGACTTAGAAGAGATGGGCGTAACAGGCGTTCTTCTGATGAGATTTGCAAATACACGGAGTCAGGGTCTGATTCTCGGAAACGCCCCGATCATGGGTGCGGATGCGGACGTGCACACAATCGAGGAGTTCCTCGCAATCGTCAGGAAGGCTGCGAATGACTACTCGTTCCGAATCACTGGAACGCCGCTTGAGGATCCGCTGATCGGATCACCGTTTGCGATCAGAAACGACGTGGGCGCGTTGTCGCAACTTCCGGAGATTACGAAACGAGCGACGGTTCTCACGAGCAGCACAGCCATGCCTCGCCTCGCGAAAGTTCTGCAGTTTGGGAATGATTACGTGAATGTCGTTGGTGTCGCAAAGGATATCGGCTGTCTGATCACAATCGACGACATCATGGCGCTCGACTTAAGCGAGGTTGAGGAGACCGTCTTCATTCCAGGACGGGCGTTTGTGCATGACACCGAACTGAAAGAAGTGCTCTGTAGAGACGGCGTGGACCGGCTTGTGAGGCGGGGTCCGGATCGGTTGACAGTCGATGGTGAGATGAGCATCAGCATGACCAAGAAAGAGGTCATAGAGTTCGAGATCGAGGCGTTCACTGAGTTGATCGATCACATCAACGCGATCGGACTTCCGCCGGAGCAACCACAAACATAATAACCCACCCAATCGATGTTAGGCACAACAGGTGAGACATAATGAAGAGTTATCTCGTCGTATGGTTCAACAGCGAGGGTGGAACGCCCTCCGAAGTGAATGAGAGACTGAGCGCAATGGGATTTCAAGCGATGCAGGGCGCTTATGACTACGTGTATGACTGGGGCTTACACGCAAGCATCGATGACATTCTGCAGATCGGGGATCGAGTCCAGTTGACATTGAAAGGGCTCGATGTCACGTTCAAGATCGAGACTGTTGGTGACCGGTAAGGGCAGACGAAGACGTGTCGAGTACATTCCTTACCCCCATTCCCCATAAACCCGGTCCAATCCCCTATATAAGCTGTGCTTTGTCTTGGTTATGCCCCATACCGCCACAACTTAAGATTTTCAATAATTACAAACAATAGCCAAG
>Ga0209013_10001388_pt1 | contig 22279 bp, 14 predicted proteins | sample Cruoilmetagenom2_FD_187291 | JGI IMG/M metagenome (GOLD analysis project Ga0209013, IMG submission 187291) | Oil polluted marine microbial communities from Coal Oil Point, Santa Barbara, California, USA - Sample 2 (SPAdes) (version 2) | ecosystem: Environmental > Aquatic > Marine > Oil seeps ... | reverse complement strand
AACTTCCAAAGATTTACGATTCATTAGAAATTAACAGACCTGACGGTTCTACATTAGTACTTGAAGTACAGTCTCACATTGGTGAAGATACTGTGCGTACTATTGCAATGGACTCATCAGATGGGTTAAGTAGAGGGACAGAAGTAAATATTACAGGAGCTCCTATTCAAATGCCAATTGGAGATGATATTTATGGACGTTTATTTAATGTAATTGGAGATGCTATTGATGGTCTTGGAAATTTACCTAAAGCTGGTCAAGACGGTCTTCCAATTCACAGAAAAGCACCTAAATTTGAGGATTTATCAACTTCGACTGAAGTTTTATTTACTGGTATTAAAGTCATAGATCTTGTTGAACCTTATGCAAAAGGAGGTAAAATTGGTTTATTTGGTGGAGCTGGGGTTGGTAAAACAGTTTTATTAATGGAGTTGATTAACAATATTGCAAAGGCACATGGTGGTCTTTCTGTATTTGCAGGTGTTGGTGAAAGAACACGTGAAGGGAATGATTTACTTCGTGAAATGTTAGAATCTGGAATTATTAAATATGGTGATGACTTTATGCACTCTATGGAAGAAGGTGGTTGGGATTTATCTAAAGTAGATAAATCTTTGATGAAAGAATCTAAGGCTACTTTTGTTTTCGGACAAATGAACGAACCTCCAGGAGCTCGTGCTCGTGTAGCATTATCTGGGTTAACAATTGCTGAATATTTCCGTGATGGTGCTGGAGATGGTCAAGGAAAAGATGTGTTATTTTTTGTAGATAATATTTTCCGTTTTACTCAAGCTGGTTCAGAAGTATCTGCATTACTTGGTCGTATGCCATCTGCGGTAGGTTATCAACCTACATTAGCAACAGAAATGGGAGCTATGCAAGAACGTATTACTTCAACTAAAAAAGGATCTATTACATCTGTACAAGCGGTTTATGTACCAGCAGATGATTTAACGGATCCAGCGCCAGCAACTACGTTTGCTCACTTAGATGCAACTACAGTATTGTCTCGTAAGATTGCAGAACTTGGTATTTACCCTGCAGTGGATCCACTAGATTCAACATCTAGAATTTTAACTGCTGATATTTTAGGTGATGAACATTATGATTGTGCTCAACGTGTAAAAGAGCTATTACAACACTATAAAGAATTACAAGATATTATTGCTATTCTTGGTATGGAAGAATTATCTGAAGAAGATAAATTGGCAGTAGGTCGTGCACGTCGTGTACAACGTTTCTTGTCTCAACCTTTCCATGTAGCTGAACAATTTACAGGTATTCCAGGTGTATTAGTAGATATTAAAGAAACTATTAAAGGATTTAACATGATTATGGATGGTGAATTAGATCACTTACCAGAAGCAGCATTTAACCTTAAAGGTACTATTGAAGAAGTTGTTGAAGCAGGAGAGAAAATGCTTGCAGAAGCCTAATCAAGCTTTGTTTAATAGACTTTAAAATACACGTGTCAAAAGCCAATACTGATTTTTGAAGTTTGGAGTTTGACAATTGAAATTTAATAAACTATGTATTTAGAAATTATAACACCAGAGGCCATTTTATTTGGAGGAGAAGTAACAAGTGTTGCTGTACCTGGAGTAAATGGCGAATTTGAAATGCTTAATAATCACGCTCCTATCATATCACTATTAAAAAAAGGGCATGTAAAGATTTTTGGAGATATTCAATTGGATGAAGAAGTAGAGAACAAGTTTACTAAAGGACAAGATAGAGGGACTTGGTTAGCTATTAATTCTGGTACTATAGAAATGAAAGATAATAAGGTAATTGTATTAGCAGACTAATTGCTTCTTGCAATAAAGACTATTAAACGCGAAGCAAATGCTTCGCGTTTTTTTTTACAAAATTGTAGCTTTTATTTTTCTCCATAATTTCAATAATAGAATCGCTGATACAATTGCAACTCCAGTTAACATGAAGGCATTCATATAATCTCCATAAATAAAATATCCTGTAGCAAACATAACACTGTAAATTAACGCACAGCCAACAAACATAGCAATTATACCTGAAGGAACACTCCAACCTTCATTCATGTTTACAATTTCAATATTATCTTGCTTAGCATCTTGTATAACTTTAGCCCATCCTGGCCCTCCTGGCTGAATTTTTTTATAAAAATTCTGAAGCACCTCTTTGCTTTCAGCTTGAGTCAAATAAGTAACAGTAACCCAAACTAGTGTTGTAATTAAAACTACCATGGGGAATTTTGCATAAGATGGTAATAACCCATTTTCTTCTCCAAAGAAATAATCTCCTAAAAATGTAAAATTCAAAACTATCGAAACTATTCCAGATACAAACATGGCAGAAATTTCACTCCATGCATTTATGCGCCACCAAAACCAACGTAATATAAATATCAAGCCTGTTCCTGCTCCAAACATTAATATGATTTCAAATAATTGTAATGCATTTTGCAATACTAATGCTAATAAAGCACTGCACACCATTAATATAACTGTTGAAATTCTTCCAACCGCTACCAATTTTTTCTCGGAAGCATCTTTATTGATTTGCTGTTTATAAAAATCATTAACAATGTAAGATGAACCCCAATTTAAGTGTGTTGAAATTGTACTCATATAGGCAGCAACCAATGAGGCTAAAACTAACCCTAATAAACCACTTGGAAGCTTTGTTAGCATGGCTGAATAAGCCAAATCATGCCCTAATTTATCTTCAGAAATCGAAGGGAAGGCTTCTTGAATACTTGCCAAATCTGGGAATACAACTAAAGACGCTAAGGCAACAATAATCCATGGCCAAGGTCGTAAAGCATAATGCATAATGTTAAAGAAAAAAGTGGCTCCAATAGCATGATTTTCATTTTTTGCTGCTAACATGCGTTGCGCAATATAACCTCCTCCTCCAGGCTCAGCTCCTGGATACCACGAGCTCCACCATTGCACAGCTAATGGAATAATCAACAATGTAATAAGCGCTTCTTTATCACTAAAATCTGGCAAAATGGAGAGTTTATCTGCTACATTCTCATGCTGTAGTAAAGCTTCTAAACCACCAACCTCAGGGAGCCCAACTAAATAATAAGCAGCCCCTAAAGCACCTGCCATTGCGGTAAAAAATAAAATAAAATCTGTATACACTACGCCTTTAAAACCTCCTAAAGCGCTAAAAACAACTGTAATTAATCCTGCGTAAACAACCGTTTCCCAAGGTTGTAATCCTAACATAATACTGCCAATTTTTATAGCAGCGAGTGTGACTCCTGCCATTGCCAAAATATTGAAAATAATTCCTAAATATATAGCTCTAAAACTTCTTAAAAACCGTGCTGGCAAACCACCATAGCGTAATTCGTAAAATTCAATATCTGTATTTACATTAGACTTACGCCATAGTTTAGCATAAACAAAAACAGTTAATAAACCGGTTATTAAAAAAGCCCACCATACCCAATTTCCTGACACACCGTTATTTCTAACGATATCTGTTACTAAATTTGGTGTGTCTGTAGAAAATGTTGTTGCTACCATTGATACTCCAAGCAACCACCAAGGCATATTCCTGCCTGACAAAAAATACTCTGCTGAATTTTTTCCAGATTGCTTAGAGACATAAATCCCTATGGCAAGAGTCATAACAAAAAATGTGATAATTAGAATAAAATCGAACGTGGACAAGTCTACCATTTGAGTTTTTTACTTTAAACTTTATGATGTAATTTATACTTTTTTAATAACATTTGTTACAATTCCCCATATAATAAAATCGTTTTCACTAGTGATTTTTATTATAGGATAATCAGGATTTTCTGGTTGTAACCAGACTTCACCACTATCAACTTTTAAACGTTTTACCGTAAACTCTCCATCTAAAAAACATACCGCTATTTTATTATGAGCTGGTTCAAGGCTTCTATCAATTACTAATAAATCGTTATCATCTAATCCTGCTCCAATCATAGATTGTCCACTCACTTTAGCAAAAAAAGTAGCTTCCTTATTTTTTACTAATACTTTATCTAAAGATAATCGCTGTTCTTTGAAGTCTTCAGCAGGAGAAGGAAATCCAGCAGAAATTCCAGCATTAAAAAATGGAACTCCAGAATTTTCAAAACTTTCTGGAATAAAAAACGTTAAACTTGTCGATTTGTATTCTATCATTTCACTTTAATAATATCGTTAATATTCGTTGTATACCTTGGAGATAATCGTTCTTGACGCATTTTCCATGTGCGCTCTAAATCTTGATTCCCCAATTTTATTTTATAATCACTATACTTAGTATTTATTTCATCTATAACATGCATCAATGGCTTGTGCTTAGGGTTTTCGTATTGAAACATATTTAATTGATAATTATCAAACGCCACTAACCCTGTAACAATAACACCTGCTCGCTTATATTTTATGCCTTTCTTAAAAATTGAAGTCACTGCATTTACTGCTTGCTGACTTATTATTAATGTTGAATCTGTAGGATAAGGTAAACTTACCGTCGTATTAACGCGATGCTGATTTAAATCTTTTTTATGTCTATCACTACTTAGCATAACTATTATCATATGGCAACACGACCCTTGTTTACGCAATTTTTCTGCACAACTTGTAGCAAAAGTAGAGACACGTTCTTTAATATTATCTATATCTGAAAATGTGTACTCAAAACTTCGAGTGGTTGCAATCGCTTTCTTATTTTTTTGTTCATCTAATTGCAGGGTTGTAATGCCTTCTAAATCACGCTTTAATCGAGACTCTACAACCGAAAAATTATGACGAATCCAAGCATTTGGAAGTTGTATGAAATCATATGCCGTTCTACATTTTTTTAGCTTCAATCGTTTACTTAAACCCCTACCGATTCCCCAAACATCTTCAATTTTAGTCCATTTCAAAGCTTTTATGCGTTGATCTTCAGAGGCTATCACATAAACACCTTTTGTTTCCTTTGGGAATTTACGGGCTATCTTACTAGCAACTTTACTTAACGCTTTAGTTGGTGCTATACCGACACTCGTTGGAATTCCTGTCCATTTTAAAATACGTTGTCTAATTTGGTTTCCATAATCTTCAAAATTATAATTATCAAATCCCTTGAATTGTAAAAAAGCTTCGTCTATACTATAGATTTCGACATCTGGAGTAAACTGTTCTAAAATTTTCATTACACGACTACTCATATCTCCATACAAAGGATAATTAGATGAAAACACCTGAACATTATTCGCTTTAAAAAACTGTTCATATTTAAACGCAGGCGCTCCCATTGGTAAACCAATCGCTTTAGCTTCATCACTTCTTGAGATAACACAACCATCATTATTACTTAAGATAGCAACAGATTTGTTTTGTAAACTCGGATTAAAAGCGCGTTCACAGGAGGTATAAAAATTATTACAATCTACTAAAGCATACATAAAAGTAAAGATACAAGAAAAGTGCTTTTAAAGAATTATATTATGGATTGGTTTTTATCAAAATTAAAACAGTTAAAAACTACTAAATAAATCATGTTTTCTTATGAATTTATATACTTTTGCCCATAATAATCATGGGTATGAGTTCAAAAATTAAAATAACATTATTAGTCTTTTTATTTATAGTTAGCTATACGTTTTCACAAAGCGAGACTAAGACGGAGCAATTAGATTCTGTTATAATCACTTCTAGTAGAATAGATTTGCCTTTTAAAGAAAATTCGCGCACAATTTCTATAATAACTACTGAACAAATCCAAAAAAGTACAGCAACTAATGTTGCCGATTTGTTACAAAGCATTGCAGGAATTGATGTAAGACGACGAGGTATTGATGGTATGCAGTCAGATATTTATATTAGAGGAGGGCATTTTAACCAAACTTTAATTTTAGTTGATGGTATTAAGACTGAAGATCCACAAACTGGGCATCATACTATGAACATAACAATCCCGTTAGAAAATATTGAACGCATTGAAATTATTAAAGGCCCTGCTGCTAGAGTTTTTGGACAGAATGCCTTTTTAGGGGCTATAAATATCGTCACTAAAAAATACGTTGAAAATAATGTGAATGTTGATTTAAAAGGAGGCTCTTACAGCAGACAATTTATTGGGTTATCCGCTGCTACAAATTTAAAAAACACAAGTCATCAATTTTATTTTTCTAATAATAAAAGTGATGGCTACCGTGAAAACACAGATTTTGAAAACCAAAATTATTTTTTAAAAAGTACAGTTAAAACAAAAAATGAGCCTTTTCAAGTTTTAGCTTCTTTTGCTGAACGTAAATTTGGAGCAAATAATTTTTACACCAATTCACCTAGTTTTAATGAATATGAAGAAACGCAAACTAGTTTAATAGGTGTTTCAACTAAGTTCTCTAAAAACAATTTACTCATTAAGCCCAAACTATATTGGAAACGCAATCAAGATATGTTTTTACTAAAACGTGAAGACCCAAGTTTTTCAAGAAATTTTAATATCTCAAATAAGATTGGTGTAGAAGTTAATTCGTCTTACACATCTAAACTTGGGATTACAGGATTTGGTATAGATTTAGCGAATGTCTGGCTATCTAGTAATAATTTAGGCGATCAAAATAGAGTGATGATTAATACTTTTATTGAGCATCGTTTTTCGCTTTTAAATAATAAATTAGATATTACTCCAGGTGTCTCACTTAACTATTTTTCTGATTTTGATTTTCATGCTTTTCCTGGTTTAGATATTGGTTATAAATTTAGTAATCGATTAAAAATTTATGGAAATATCGGTTATTCTTACCGTATTCCTACCTATACTGAATTGTATATTAATATTCCTAACTTTCTATCTGGAAACGAAAATTTAAATCCTGAAAAAGCTTTAGCAGAAGAAATAGGAATTAAATATACAGGAGCAAGTTTTAATGTAAATGCGGCGTTTTTTAGAAGAGAAGCTGAAGATTTAATTGATTATGTAAAGGAAACTAGTGCAAGCCCTATTTTTTTAGCTGAAAACTTACGAAAAATAACAACTAACGGTTATGAAGTAAATGCAGCATATCATTTTAAAATTAACAATCAACTACAAAGCATTAATTTAGGTTACACCTTTTTAGAAGACGATTATCATGACACAAATGTATTTGCATCACGTTATTTAATCAACTCATCTATAAAGCATCACTTTACTGCAGGTTTTGATTTTGAGTTATTCAACTTTTTACAACCAAGTATTTCTTATAAATATGTTGAAAGACCAACAAATTCTTACTCAATAGTTGATGCTAAAATTTCAGCAAAAGTCAAATCTTTTACAATTTTAATTTTAGCGAACAATATTTTCAATACAGAGTATTCTGAAAATAATAATGTTCCAATGCCAAAAGGAAACATGATTTTTGGTTTAAATTATAGTTTTAGATAAGAAAAAAACACTCATATTTAACATTTTGAAACTAAATCTTCAACAAATACCACGTGTAAGAACAATTACAAAAGAAGATTTCATTTCCTCTTATTTGAAACCTCAAAAACCTCTTGTTATAGAACGTTGTATTGAAGATTGGCCAGCATTTAACAAATGGAGTTTAGACTATATAAAGAATGTTGCAGGAGACAAAATTGTACCTCTTTACGATGATAGACCTGTAGATTTTAAAGATGGTTTTAATGAGCCTCATACAAAAATGAAAATGAGTGCTTATATAGATTTATTAAAACAACAACCTACTAAGCTTCGTATTTTCCTTTGGAATATTTTAAAAGAAGCACCTGAACTAAAAAATGATTTTAAGTATCCCGATTTTGGTTTAAGACTCATGAAAAAATTGCCAATGCTTTTTTTTGGTGGAAGCAACTCACACACATTCATGCATTATGATATTGATTTAGCTAATATTTTTCATTATCATTTTGAAGGCAAAAAAGAATGTATTTTGTTTAATCAAAAACAAACCAAATATTTATATAAAGTCCCTTACTCATTAATAACTAGAGAGGACATTAATTTTTCTAATCCAGATTTTATAAAATGGCCAGCTTTAAAAAAAACAAAAGGTTGGACTTGTCAAATAAACCATGGGGAAGTATTATATATTCCTGAAGGTTATTGGCATCATATGAAATATCTTACACCTGGTTTTTCTATGAGCTTAAGAGCAGTAGCAAAACAACCAAGGACCCTTCTAAAAGCTTTTTATAATATAATTATTATGCGAAATATAGATACAATAATGAGGAAGCTTAAAGGACAAAAATGGATAGATTGGAAAAATAAGCAAGCTATTTTAAAAACAAACAAACAGATTTTATAGTATATTTGCTTCTTGAAATTAAACTAAAAACATGAAAAAAACAGTATTCATACTAATATTATTATATGTCTCTTTTGTAAACGCTCAAGCTTATTCAGGTAAAGGCGATCAAAAATTACAAATTGGCGCTAATTTTCAAAATAATGCTACTGGGTTAAATATGAGTTTTGATTATGGCTTAGGAGAAAATATCTCTATAGGAGTATCATCGACATATGCGTTAGGTATCTCAGGGGAATTACAAGATGGTGTTTCGGTAATTGGCCAAGAAATTATAAAAAAAGCAAGTTTCACAGATCGGTTTGACTTAAAAGCGCGTTTTAATGCAAATATTGGGAATGTTCTAAATATTGATGATAATTTTGATCTATATCCAGGTTTAAGTTTTAGTTTAAAGAATATTGGAGGCCATATAGGTGCTCGTTATTTCTTTACATCTGGTTTTGGTATTTATACTGAAGCATTATTTCCAATTGCTAAATACAATTCAGATTCTTTAACACCTGCTGAAAAAATTCATAATCAATTTTCAGTAAATGTAGGAACCGTTTTTAACTTATAAATAATTTTTCATATATAAAGCGTTATTTTTTTAAAGAATATACTTTATCATACACTAAATGACTCTCCCATCCTCTGTATAATAAATAATCGGCTACTTTTTTCTTCTTCTTAAATAAGTTTGTTTCTTTAATACTTATTATTCTTTTATCTGCTAATTCATGAAATGTTTTAAAATAATCCTCTTCAGAAATCTCCTTTAACGCGCTGTCAATATTATATTTTGAAATCTCTCTACGTTTAAGTTCTCTAACAATACGTATTCTTCCCCATTTTTTAATTCTAAATTTTCCTTGTGCAAATATTCTTGCAAAACGTGACTCATTCAAAAAATCGTGTCTAATAAGGGAAACGATTATAGAATCTATAGCTTCAGGAATCATTCGCATTCCTTTAAGTTTTTGCCTTACTTCCTGATGACAGCGTTCCTGATAGGCGCAATAGTATTCAAGCTTTTTTTGAGCTTCATCGAGTGTATATGTCTTTTGGGAAATCAAATATTAAAAGTACTATTTGTTAATAAATATAGCCGTATAAATCATTATTTTATATAGAATTTATTCTATATTTGTGTGGTTTGCAATCAAACAAAAATAAGATTTTATCAATGATTAAAAAATACGTCTTTATTTTAATTACGCTCTTATGTTCCATTTTCTATGGTTTTGGGCAATCTGATGTTATAATTAGTCAATATATAGAAACTAACTCTGGAACTACTCCTAAAGGAATTGAGATATTCAATGTTTCAGGCTCAGATATAATTTTTTCTTCTAGTAATAACCTTCAGGTCTTTAAAGGCACAAACGGAGGTGGTTGTGTTGGTATTGGAGTCAATATTACTTCAGGAACTCTAAGCACTGATGAAGTTTGGGTAATTGGAACTAGTGATTTAACATCATATGCAACAACAAATGGTTCTGATTTAAGCGGAGTAACTATAAAAGGGTTTACTTTTAATGGAGATGATGCTTTACAAATACGTTTAGCAGGTGTTATACAAGATGAATTTGGCACTTGTGGTTCAGATCCTGGAAGTTCTTGGTCAGGTAGTGGTGTATCAACGGCAAATAATAATTTACAGATTAAGGATGCTGTTTGCGATGGTGATATTGATGGCTGGACAGATCCTAGTATAAGATTTGACGAAATTGCTAATGGAGTAACAATGACTGGTTTTGGTAATGCTCCTGCAAGTTGCACCACTTCTAGCCCAACCATTTCAGTTACTACAACATCGGTAATAGGATTAGATTATATTTTTACTTCTGGTCCTTCTTCAACACAAAGTTTTGATGTTACAGGAGCTAACTTAATCACAGACTTACTATTAAATGGATTAACAAATTTTGAAATTGCAACTGTTATTGGAGGGCCTTTTTCTTCAAATATAACTATACCTCTTGCCTCTTCAAATGGAACAAATACTATTTATGTAAGGCTAAAATCTGGTTTGGCTATCAATACTTATAATGAAACAATAACGGCTTCAAGTATAGGTGCTACAAATAAAACTGTAGCCTTGGATGGCCAAGTAACTCCAGTAGTAGCTAATGTAGTTATTACAGAAATCATGTATAACACATCTGGAACTGATGATGAATGGATAGAAATATGTAATATCTCTGGAAGCTCTCAAGACATAAGTAACTATATTATTGACGTAGATGGAACAACTGAGTTTAATTTCCCTGCTAGTACAACTATTGCTGATGGCGATTGTATTGTCATTTCATTAGGGAGTAATGGAGATGGGATTTATAATCCAGATTGCCCATTTATTCCTGATTATGGCATAGATGCAAATACAAATATTACAAATAATCTTGGGAATTCATCTGATACAATTACACTTTATACTTCAGGTGGTTCAACAGTAGTTGATACTGTCACTTATGATGATGGTGATGAGACTTCTACAGATGGTAACGGTAGTTCTTATCATGTCACAGATACTGCTCAAGATAATTTTACTACTGCAACTAACTGGGAAGCTGTCATTGGAGGTTCTCCTGGTAGTAATTCTACAACTTCAACTTGTCAGTTACCTGAAATTAATGTTGAAGGAAATTTAGGTACTTTCCCTGACATAGTTGGAGATGGCAGTAATGTTCCAGCAGGATTTAATAACACACTATTCCCTTCAACAGAAATAGGAAGTTCAAGTATTAAAACCTTTAGAATACAAAATCTTGGAGGAGCAGATTTAAACATTTCATCTATTACTATTACTGGAACTCATGCTAGTGACTTTTCAGTTTCCAACTCTCCTTCTACTACTATAAGTTCTGCCTCTAATACTATTTTAGAAATCACTTTTTCTCCAACAGCAATAGATACAAGAAATGCAATTGTAACTATAAATAGTGATGATAGTAATGAAGGAACTTATACCTTTAATATACAAGGAAATGGCATTTGCTCTACTGCAGTAATATCTGTTTCAAGTTTTGATCCCGTTTCTGGTCCTGTTGGTACAGAAGTTACAATTAATGGTAATGGTTTTACTGGAAGTAGTACTATTACAATTAATGGTGAAAATATTATTGAATCAACTTTTATAAGTTCATCCCAAATTGTTGTTGTTGTTCCAGAAGTAAATTATGATGGAAGTTTTGTTATAACTGAAGGCTCATGTAAAACAGAATCTTCAACATTCTCAATTATTAATAATTCAGGAAGTTGTGGAATAACCGACTTGATAATGACTGAAATTTATGATAAAAATGGAGGAAGTTTGGCCTATGTTGAGATATACAATGGTACTGGCAGCACAATAGACTTGACTAACTATTATATTAGACGATATGGTGATGCTACTGATTTTAGTAATAATATATATACAGATTATTTTTTCACACCTTCATTAAACACTATCGCAGATGATGAAGTTTTGTATGGGAAAATGAGTAGTGATACAGATGTTGCATCTCCAGATTTTAATTATTCTACTGGAGCATTTGCAGGAATTAATGCTGATGATATTTTACACCTTTATAATGGTACAACATTAATTGATGTTTATGAAATCCCTGTAGGTACAGGAATTGGATATACAGCTTTACGTGATTTAACAACTGCAGGAGGAAATATTAGCAGTAATCCTGCAGATTGGACTCATAATACTACTGAATCAACATCTAATTTAGGTGCTTTTCCTTATTCAATATCATATAATAGACCATTAATATCTAATCCAATTGATATTACTGGTTGTAATGTTACTGGATCGTTATCTATTACAGCAACACAAGGAAATGGAGGTGTTTTATCTTACCAATGGTTCTATTATAATACAACTGTAAATAGTTGGGAAACTGTTACAAATGCCACATTCCCTTTAACTACAATTACTGGAGAAACTTCAAACACATTAGATTTAGGTAATTTTTACTACAATTACTCTGGCTATCAATTTTATTGCTTAGTTACAGAAGCTGGTGTATGTAGCGTAGCATCTAATGCTGCTCAAATAAAAACGGAAACTACTATTTGGGATGGTACAACTTGGGATAATGGATCTCCAACATCAAGCATTAATGCTATTTTAAATGGAAGTTATAACAATTCTTCAAATGGCAATCTTGACGCTTGCAACCTTACTATTTCTTCTGGGAATACTTTAACTATTGAAGATAATTCTTATACTCAAGTTCAATACAATGTTTTAGTTCAAGGAACAGTTATAATACATCCTTCTGGTTCTTTAGTGCAAACTCAAGACAATGGCTTATACTCGCACATTAACTTAGGAACCTCTAGCATAACAAAATTAACCGCTCAAATGAATAATTGGTACGAATATACATATTGGAGTTCTCCGGTAATTGGTGAAACTGTTGAATCCGTTTTTCCAGATACAAATGCTAATAGACGTTTTTGGTATAATGCAGCAAATTACCTTGACTCAACTAGAGAGGTAGGAAATAACAATCAATCACTTCCTGGTCAGGATGATATAGATGATAATGGTGATGATTGGCAAATAGCTAGTGGAGTAATGCAATCTGGATGGGGATATGCTGCTACTTACTCTACATCAGCTCCTTACCCCAACGTTTTTGGATCTGCTCAATTTATTGGTCCTTTTAACACAGATACGATAGATGTAACTGTATATAAAAATGACAGTGAATCAAATGATAATAACTGGAATTTAATTGGAAACCCTTATCCTTGTGCTATAAGCGCAGACACTTTTTTAACAGTGAATGCTGTTGTTCTTGATGAAAATGTTCCTATAAGTCCTCCAATAAGTGGTGTTTCTGAAGGAGCAATTTTCTTATGGTCTCAAGATTCGTCTCCATCAAATTCTAATAATGGTAATGAAAATCAGAATTTTGCACAGTCAGATTATGCAATCATAAATTTAGTGACTGAATTAGCAGGTGGCGATGGCGTTACTCCTAATAGATTTATTCCTTCTGGTCAATCCTTTTTTATAAGTTATCATCACTCTGCACCTGGAACTGGAGGTACTATTAAATCAAACACTATTACGTTTAACAATAGCATGAGAGTTACTAACAATAACAATCAGTTTTTTAGACAGTCAAATGAAAATACAAATAAACTATGGATTAATTTAGAATCAGATAATGGCGTTTTTAATCAGTTAGCCGTTGCTTATATTGAAGAAGCATCAGATAACTATGATGGCATGAAATATGACACACCCAGAAATTTAGGTACTGGCGTATATGCAACTATTTACACCTTAATAGATAATATTGATAAAAGATTTGCTATTCAAGGGAAAAATTCTGAAAGTCTTTCTGTTGAAGAAATAATTCCTATAGGTTTTTCTACTTCAATAGAGGTTCCAACTATTTATACCATTAGTCTTGCAAATTTTGAAGGTGAATTTCTATCAAATAACACTTTGTATTTGAAAGATAATATGATGAATGTTATTCATAATTTATCGGCTTCTAATTATACTTTTAATTCAGAAATTGGAGAGTTTAATGAACGCTTTGAAATTATTTTTAATAATACATTATCAACAACTGAAACAGAATTTAATTCAAATCATTTAACAATTATTGAATTAGAAAATGGAAATGTTCAATTTTCTGTTAATGATAATAATAGAATAAAATCTATAAAAATTATTGATGTTTTAGGTAGAGTGTTATATCATATGAATGGGAATAACAATACTGAAATTTATAACCTTTCAAACTTGAGTCAATCAACTTATATCGCTAAAGTAGAATTATCAAATGGATTTATAATCACAAAAAAAGCCATTAAAAGAAAGTGATATTTTCTAAGTATACAATTACTTCTATTAGAAATATTATTCTTTATTTATAAACTATAATTTAAAGACAGAATTAAATTTCTTCCAGATGAAGCAATTCCAGAAGAATACATTCTGTATCTCTGATCGGTTATATTTTCTATAGCTAAATTTACTAATATATCCTTATTGATTTGATATTCAGTTCTTAGGTTTAGAGTATACCAAGAAGGAGAATAAGGATTTCCATTTTCGTCTAAAGCATAAAGATACTCCTTCTCAATTTCTGAAGGAGCTAATTTATTATTTGATAATTCTTGATTGTATTCAGCAAAAATATCAATCTTAAATTTATTATTGTTCCATATGAAATGTGTATTACCAAAATAAGGAGCAACATGCCTGATTGGAACTTCTATCCCATTATCATCTTCTGTCCCTCCAATAATATTATATTGTGAATGAAGTTTAAATTTCTTACTAAAATTAATTTGTATTCCGGTTTCAAAACCATAAATCCAAGCTTTTGAAGCATTTTGAATAGCTTGCACATTGCTTAACTCACCATCATAAATAATTTCGGTTTCACCATTTAAATTATAATCTCGTCGTACTAAAGCATTATCTAAATATGTATAATATGTAGCAAACTCAATTAAAAATTTATTTTTAAAGTTAATTTTTAACCCCAACTCCCCACTATAAGCATATTCTGGTTTAAGGTTTTCATTTGGTACAACAACTGAGCCTGGTTCGGAATCGAATACTTTTCCAACATCATCAATATTAGGTGCTCTAAAAGCTGTTGATAAATTTAATTTCCATTGCAATAATGTGCTTGGCGACCACCTTATTCCAGCAGTACCTGTAAATGCTCCCGAATTGCCTTTTACAGATTCAAAAGGTAAATTCAAATAGATATTATTTTCTTTAAAATTAGCTTTATATGACACATGATTAAACCGTAACCCAGATTGAAATACAAACTTAGGGTTTGGCTTAAATTTTATACTTGTATATGCTGCTGCCGATTGCCAACTAGATCCATTTGGGTATCTTGAAACTGCTGGATTAATTAAGTTTGTAGATATATTCTTTTCCTTACCTTGAGACTTTACTTTATTATAAATATATTCAAACCCATAAAAAACTTTTGTTTTTGTACTTAATGACTTTTCAAAATCTAAGTTAAAAGACAAGACATTAACTATCTCTTCTCTAATATTTCTGATTTCAGATTGAAAATCTCTATCAATTCTACTCTCTTGAAAATTTTGATAAGCTGCTGTCGCCTTAATTTTATCATAAATATTTGAACGACTACTTAATTTAGTAACATGAATATTACTCATAAACCAACGTTGTGGTCCATATTCCCATTCTGCTGATTTTAATTGATCTTCGTTATAAATAATTAATCTGTCGTACCTCGGATTATCTGAAGTTGAAGTATAATATAATCCTAAATCGAAACTTAAATTATCTGAATATTCATAACGTGCTTTCTGCATTACATTTATTTGACTATAGCCAGAAAATTTTTGAATTAACGGGTTGTCATTATCAACCATACTATCCTCTCCATTATTGGTTATAACAAACTCTGGTCTTAAATAATCATCTGGCCCATGTTTCCCCATCCTTAAATCACTAAAAGAAGTAAAGCTGGTATTCGTTAAGAAAGCCCATTTTTTAAGTCCAAAATTTAAACTAAGATGTCCTGTTTTTTCATCACTTGCAGATGCATATCTTACAATAGCATTTGCATTAAATTGCAACGAATCTGAATAAGACAATTGTGGTTTAAATGTATAAAAACTCATTACGCCACCTATAGCATCACTTCCATAAATTACAGATCCTGCACCAAGAGTAACTTCAGTATTTTTAATTGAAAAAGGGTCGATTGAAATAACATTTTGAATATTTCCTCCTCTAAAAATGGCATTATTCATTCTAACACCATCAACTGTGATTAAAAGCCTATTTGTCGAAAAACCTCTTATCATTGGACTACCTCCTCCTTGTTGACTTTTCTGAACAAATACTTGACCTGTAAGCTCTAGTAAATCAGCACTTGTTTGAGGGTTTGAAAACTGAATTTCTTTAGCATTAACACTGACAATTTTTTGAGGAATATCTCTTTTATTTTGTTTGAATTTTGAAGCTGAAATAATAATTTCATCTAAGCCCTCGGTATTTGGGTCTAAATAAACTCCTTTTAAATTAATAATTTGATTTTTATTATATGACTTTAAAATATAAGATAAATGTTGAAAATAAATCGTCTCCAAATCAGAAAACTTATCTAAAACAGCTACACCTTCTTCATTAGTAATTATACTCTTTGTCTTATCTAAATTATAAACTGCTACACCTGAAATTGGTTCATTAGTTATTTTGTTAAACACAGTAAGTTGCTGCGCTTCCGCTTTTAGTATTATGAAAAAACAGAGATAAAAAAAGTAACTATACTTCATTTTTTTAACTGAAAACTTGATTTAAAATTTGTAGTGATTTAGGTTTTTTAAAGTTCCCCAAATGTAATTCAAAATAAAGCAATATCATGCTTAAAAATGATTGTCTTTCTAGTGAATTAATCCTTATAGAAGATAATGTATCAAATGTTGTGCCCAATAATTGTTTAAGTATCATAAAGTTTTCATCTGAAATTGTGTAACTATCGATATTCTTTTTAACTAAACTTCCTTCCTTTAAATTAAAAAAAGGATAATTTATATTTGAAGAGTCAGGATAAAACCCTAAATGTTTAGTTAAATTTAACAAAAACAATAAATGAAAATTTGAAAATTCTGTATGATTATCTAGCCATTGAAAAGTTGTTTCTAAATAACTAAATAAAATTTCATTTTGTTCTTCTTCTTTTAAAGAGTTAGTTAACACTTCTGCTAAAAATAAAGCAATTGAACTTTTTATAACTTCAGTATGTAAACTACAATATAAATAGTTTAATTTAACTTCTTTAATCGTCTGCAAACTACGATTAGATTTATGAATTGCAACTATTTGAAGTTGAGATAATAACTGAAAATAAGCAGGTCTAGTTTTTCCTTTTTTACTTTTTAAAACACCTCTTAATAAATAACTTACTAATCCTTTTTCTTGTGTATAACATTTAATTATTAAATCGTTATCACGATATCTAATTTTAGAAAGAACAATAGCATTTGTTGTAAGCATTATCTCACGACCATTATTTTCAAAACTTTTGTTTCAAAGGTTTCTAGATCCGAAAGCATAACTAGGTATACTCCTGATGTGACTACACTATTTGCTAGGTTTTTACCATTCCAATAAGCAGTGCCTCCATCAATTTCTAAATTATACCCTTTATATCTTAAATTGGTTCCTGATTCAGCTTCGGCAACCAAATTTCCTTCTATATCAATAATCTTAATATTAATATTTTTAGATAACCCTTTAATTTTTACTTTCTCATCAACAATATTAAATGTTGGTCTAACTGGGTTCGGAAATACATAGGCATTTTCTAACACTTCTGAAGTGGCCGATCCACCTGAGTCAAAGGACACTAGCCCTTTATCTGTTGCTATATAAACAACCCCATTTGTCTGATCTATAGAAAGATCTATGACATTATTTGAAGGTATAGGAGAGTTTTCTTTAGTAAAATGGAATATTGTTTCTTGCCCATCAGAAGAAAAATAAAATACTCCTGCCCCAATAGTCGCTACCCATTTATTATTTGAACCATCTACTTCTATATCTGAAACAAATTGTTGAAATAACAATTCTTTAGGTACTCCATCTTCAAGAATAACTATTTCATGAACTCTTACGTTATTATCTGTGAAAAAATTCCCTGTGTTATATAAAACTCTTAAACCTTTAATGGTACCAAGCCAAACTTGATTTTGTTTATCTAATGCCAAAGCCGTTACAAAAGGAGTTGGCATGTTCTCGGTTTCATTTTTAATAGACTTTAACTCATTCGTATTTGTGTTATAACCAATAAGTCCAAAGTTATAACCTCCTATCCATTTTGTTCCATTATTTCCAATCACGATTTCTCCATAACCAAATTCATCTCTTAAAGGATCAGAAAACAAGGTGTTAAAACTGTATCCTTGCCATTGTCCTGTGCTTGGATTAAAAGATTTTAGAGGCCTTTCAACTCTTCCAGTCATTGTCCACAAAACGCCATCCTCATCAAAATCAGAAGCTGCAACTCTAATACTGACAACATTTGGATTACCTGTCACTAGAGATTCTAAACCACTATTTGTTTGATCATGTAAAATTGTTGGTATATTATTATTGATTTCTAACAGCCCACTTTGAAACGAACTAATAAAAACTTGATTTAAATTAAATGGATTTATAGCAATTGTATTTAAATTTTTAGCAGTTAAGACGCTATCATATGGAATATTAGTCCATTCTTCATCTTGAAGATGACTAACACCTCTACTTCTTAAGGGTCCTGGATTAAAAGTTAATGTATAATCTCCAAAACTAACCCAAAGATGATTAGATGCTGCCTTAACAGAAAAAGAGTTGTTTGATAAAGGTCCTCCTGGATGAATCACTTCAAAATCAAATGGATTTAAAATTTCTGTTTTTAAAATTCCAAAATCTTTTGTTCCTATATATGCATATTCTGAATCAATTGTAGCTGTTGTGAAATCTGTATCATATTCTTCATTAGCAAAAATCTGGGAAATCAATACAAAATTTTCATCATAAATATATACAGCCTCTTTCGTTGTTATTACCAATTTAGAATTAACAGTTTTAACATCTAGAGGAGGATTATTATATATAAACAATTCATTTAAAGTATTCCCAATAACTTCAAAAATTCTCCTATTGGACTTTACTGTATATAATCTACCATTATTCGATTCAACTGATAAAAAATTTCCAAAGCCAACACGTTCCCATTCTTGATAATTAATTAAGTTATTGCTTGCAGCTAATGCCTTTCTTAAACCCCTATTACTTAAACAAGCAGCATAAATATATTCTTCAAATACAACTGTTTGATTGACTATTAGTTGACTGCCTTGATCTCCAATAAAATAGGTGTCTCCAAATTCTAACCGTTCTAAATCATAAACTGAAATACCATAATCTGTTGATATATATACTAAACCATTATATTCATTAAAATGATTTATTTTTTTATCTGTTGGTGGAATAGTTGGTTTATCAAAAATATCTACAATAGTGAGAATGTTATTATCATTATCAAAAGCTATTTCCATTAAACCATTTTCATATCCAATGATTAATAATTCAAAAGTGTCGCTATAATGAATTGTTGAAATAAACTCTCCAGAAAGGCCATTAACTGTCGATAATTTTTCAATCTCTAAAGTTTGAGTGTCATAGATAAAAATAGCATTTTCTGACGCTACATAAATTTTATTATTCCCTTGAGATGTATCTTTAATATTTAAATATGAAAAATGCCCTTCCCAAAGTGCTGAAAAGTCTTGAGCAAACGGAATTAAAGGCAAAATGTAAATTATTAATATAATAATTTTTTTAATCATATCTTTTCAAACACTTTTGTAACTTTATATTTAACGCTATTTACATTAAAATAATATATAAAAACAAAAAGCTTCCTAAAATATAAGGAAGCTTTTTGTTTTAAACTTGTAAATTTATACAACACCTTGATCTAACATGGCATCTGCAACTTTTACAAAACCAGCAATGTTAGCTCCTTTAACATAATCTATATAACCATCTTCCTGTTTTCCATAAGTTACACAAGATTCATGTATATCATTCATTATTTGATTTAACTTAGCATCAACCTCTTTTCTAGTCCAATTATATCTTAATGAATTCTGGCTCATTTCCAAACCAGATGTAGCGACTCCACCAGCATTTGATGCCTTCCCTGGAGAAAACATAACCTTAGCTTTTTGAAATACCTCAATAGCTTCTGGAGTTGTAGGCATATTAGCGCCTTCAGCTACAGCTAGTACATTATTGTTTATTAATGTTTTAGCTTCTTCTCCATTTAATTCATTTTGTGTTGCACATGGCATTGCTACATCACAACTAATACTCCAAGGTCTTTCCCCTTTATGAAAAGTAGCAGAAGTATAAGTATTAATATATTCGTTAATTCTACCTCTCTTAATATTTTTAAGATCCATAATATAAGCTAACTTTTCAGAATCTATTCCATCAGCATCATGAATATATCCTGAAGAATCAGACATAGTAACAACTTTTCCTCCTAATTCAGTTACTTTCTCACATGCATACTGTGCGACATTACCAGAACCTGAAATCACTATAGTTTTTCCATTAAAAGAATCGTTTTTTGTTGCTAACATATTTTTAGCAAAATAAACACACCCATAACCTGTTGCTTCTGGACGAATTAAAGATCCTCCATAAGCCATTCCCTTTCCTGTTAAAATACCTGTAAACTCGTTACGAAGTCTTTTGTATTGTCCGAATAAATAACCTATTTCACGACCACCAACTCCTATATCTCCAGCTGGGATATCAGTATTTGCTCCAATGTGACGAAATAATTCAGACATAAAAGATTGACAAAAACGCATTACTTCATTGTCACTTTTCCCTTTAGGATTAAAATCACTGCCTCCTTTTCCGCCTCCCATAGGAAGTGTTGTTAAAGAATTTTTAAACACTTGTTCAAAACCTAAAAACTTTAAAATACTTAAATTTACTGTTGGATGAAATCGTAAACCTCCTTTATAAGGGCCTATAGCCGAATTAAATTCAACTCTGAATCCTCTATTTACTTTTGTGTCTCCTTTATCATCAATCCAAGGGACTCTGAAAATAATAGTACGTTCTGGCTCAACCATCCGTTCTAATAACATCTTTCCTTGATATTTTTCATTTTTTTCAATGAAAGGGATTACAGTTTCTGCAACTTCATGAACTGCTTGCAAAAATTCGGGCTCATTGCCATTTTTATCATTAACACTATCTAAAAATGCTTCTATTTTATTTTTCATTTGTACTCTTTTGAAGAAATGTATTATATCATAAATTTTCAGATGCAAATATACGTTATCTTTAAAAATTATTAGCTATTTTTTCATTTTTCACAATGCTAATTGCATAATAAATTGTTAGATTTAGCAGTTATATTTTATGAAACTAATGTTTGAGCATTTTATCCGGTTTATTTGTTGATTTATCGGATTTTTATATATTTGCTCAATTAATAAGCTCTAAATATTGAAATTATACTATGTTCAATTTTAAACCATTAACCGTTTTTATACTGCTCCTCATTGGTGTACAGTCTGGGTTTTCCCAATTAGGATTTTCTCATGAAATTGGTATTATTGTTGGACCAGTAGAATTTAGATCTGATTTCGGAGAACGTAATACAGAGGTTACTAACCTAGGGAATTCTGGTTTTGGGATAGGCTTAATTCATTATTTAAATTTTGCCTATAAAGCTGAGTGTAATTGTTATTCGACAGATACTTATTTTAACGATCACTTTAAGTTAAGAAGTGAAATTTCTTATAACAAAACAATTCTAAACCATCATGGACAATGGGTAGAGGGAAGCGGTCAAAATGCCGAAAGACTTAAAAAACATACAGGTGAGGCAAACAATTTTGATATCGGAATGCAATTAGAATATTTCCCATTAAGTATTCGTTCTTTTCAAGCTTTTAGTTATAGAATAGCTCCTTTTATTAGTCTTGGGGCACATTACACCTCTTTTAATCCGAAAGCATATACAACTTTCGGTGATGAAAATATTGATGACCCATTCAATTTCTGGGGAGGATCAAATGGTGGTTGGGAGCCAGGATCTGTAGATCCAGCACATGGAAATACATGGTCTGTAGTTACTAGTATTGGAGCTCGATATAAACTTAACCATCTTTCTGATTTAATGATTGACCTAAGATGGCAATATTATTTTAGTGACTGGATTGATGGTTTAAATCATCAATTAGATTCTAATAAATTTAACGATTGGCTCATCTGGTTAAATTTTGGTTATGTATACTATTTAGATTAGTAAAAAAATTAATCTAGTGCTTGTTTTAAATCAGCAATTAAATCTTCTTTATCTTCAATACCTACACTTAGTCTAATCAACGAATCTACAACACCTGTTTTTTCTCGTTCTTCTTTAGGTATGCTAGCATGCGTCATGCTTGCTGGATGTCCAGAAAGAGACTCTACACCTCCGAGAGATT
>Ga0209013_10001387_pt1 | contig 22281 bp, 21 predicted proteins | sample Cruoilmetagenom2_FD_187291 | JGI IMG/M metagenome (GOLD analysis project Ga0209013, IMG submission 187291) | Oil polluted marine microbial communities from Coal Oil Point, Santa Barbara, California, USA - Sample 2 (SPAdes) (version 2) | ecosystem: Environmental > Aquatic > Marine > Oil seeps ... | reverse complement strand
AAGAGAAGATGGCTATAAAGCAATCTATACGTCACACCGCCACAACTTGCGCTGTTTCAAACCTCTGAAACCGTAATGTGAGCAAAGAGTCAAGTTCTTGTTTGTGGGTCATATCAGTTTGGTTTCGCCAATAAAAAAAGCGCAGTTTATGCCGGTGCTGAGTATATTCAGGCCATCCATGATATGAATGCAAAGCGCTTCCTCAGGGAACTTGCAGAAAGAGTCGAAGATCTCTCATATAAAAACAGAAGAAAGTTTTATCTGATGGCAGAAAGTAATTTGAATGATGTGAGAGTTATACGCCCCGGAAAATCCGGAGGCTACGGAATCGATGCTCAATGGTGTGACGACTTCCAGCACCCTCTTCATACACTGCTAACAGGTGAGAGAACGGGCTATTACACCGATTTCGGCGGGGTAGAAGACCTTGTGAAGGCTCTCTTAGAGGGCTTTGTCTATTCATGGCAGTACTTTCCATATCGGAAAAGACACCATGGAAGCTCTTCAAAAGAGATCCCCGCCGATCGGTTCATCGTATTCTCACAGAATCACGATCAGGTTGGCAACAGGATGCTCGGCGAACGATTGGCAAAACCCGTATCTTTTGAGGCTCTGAAGCTTGCAGCAGGCGCTCTGCTTCTCTCACCATACATCCCACTGATTTTTATGGGTGAAGAGTACGGTGAGGAGTCGCCATTCCTCTACGTTGTCAGCCATTTCCCGGATCTGATAGCAGCCGTGCGAGAAGGACGAAGAATGGAATTTCAGGATTTTAAGTGGGGGGGAGCTCCTCCAGACCCACGGAGTCGTGAGACCTTTCTTAAGTTTAGGCTCAGATGGGAGAAGAGAAGAGAGGGTAGACATAAAATTCTCTTTGAGTTATATCGTCGGCTGATTCAACTACGAAGGAAGATCCCTGCCCTTTCAAATTTCAATAAGAACATCCTCGATATATCCGGGATGGAAAAGATTATTCTGCTTCGCAGATGGCACGGTGAAAGTCAGGTATACTGCGCTATGAATTTCCAGTACGAGGATATCGTCTTTCATGCCCACCTCCCGAATGGAAGGTGGAAAAAAATTCTCGACTCTTCGGATGAGATCTGGAGCGGTTCCGGTTCTTCACTACCCGGAATGATTGCTGGGGGCAGGAGTTGACCGTAAGACCGCTCAGTTTTGTATTATACGAGACATATATATGAATCATTACATCTGCGTTCACGGACATTTTTATCAGCCACCGAGGGAGAATCCATGGCTGGAAGAGATTGAACTACAGGATTCGGCTTATCCACACCACGACTGGAACGAGAGGATAACATCGGAATGTTATGCTCCGAATACAGCGTCCCGCATACTCGATCCCGATAGAAGGATTATAGATATCGTCAACAACTATGCCCGGATAAGTTTTGATATCGGACCAACGCTTCTCTCCTGGATAAAACTACACCATCATGATGTGTATCAAGCGATCATCGAAGCAGACCGGATCAGCCAGAAACGTTTTTCGGGGCATGGTTCAGCCATCGCACAGGCTTACAACCATATAATCATGCCGCTTGCAAATAGCAGGGACAAACGAACACAGGTACTCTGGGGAATAAGGGATTTTGAGTACCGTTTTGGAAGGGAACCGGAAGGGATGTGGCTTCCGGAGACTGCTGTCAATCTTGAAACGCTGGACATACTGGCTGAGTACGGGATTGGGTTCACCATTATAGCGCCGCGCCAGGCGCAGCGGGTGCGAGAGATGGGAACAGAAGAGTGGAACGATGTGAATGGTGATGGTGTCGACTCCAGAATGCCATACCTGTGTAGACTCCCATCCGGAAAGACGATCAATCTCTTCTTTTATGATGATCAGGTATCACAGGACATCGCCTTCGGAGGTCTCTTAAACAACGGCAAAAACTTTGCTGATAGGATGATTGGTGTTTTCTCCGATCTGAAAGAGCCTCAGCTCGTCCACGTAGCCACAGACGGGGAGTCTTATGGTCACCATCATCGTTATGGGGACATGGCACTGGCATGCGCCCTGCACCACATCGAGTCTGGCAATCTGGCTGACCTCACCAACTATGCGGAATACCTGGAAAAGCACCCTCCAACGCACGAGGTGGAAATCATTGAGAACAGTTCCTGGAGCTGCGCTCACGGAGTTGAACGGTGGAGGAGCGATTGCGGATGCAACACACAGACCAATCCCGGCTGGAACCAGGAATGGCGGGCTTTCCTTCGCGAAGCGATGGACTGGCTCAGGGATAATCTTATTCCGATTTATGAGGGGGAGATGGCATCATACATACAGGATCCATGGCAGGCAAGGGATGATTACATCAAGGTTATTCTCAACAGGTCGGTTCAGAACGAGGTTATTCTTGATGGGTCGGTTCAGAGCGTGGGGGCATTTCTTTCAAGACATGCACTAAGAAAGCTTTCAGAGGAAGAGACTGTGAAAGTTCTAAAACTTCTCGAGATGCAGCGCTGCGCCATGCTTATGTACACGAGCTGCGGCTGGTTCTTCGATGATATCTCAGGTATCGAGACGGTTCAGGTGATGCGGTACGCTTCCTGTGCCATGCAGCTTGCAAGAGAGGTTAGCGGCGATGACCTGGAATCTGGCTATCTTGATATCCTTGAGAGCGCGCAGAGCAATATTTCAGAGTTTAAAAATGGCGCCCGGGTCTGGGAAACTTTTGTAAAGCCTGCTGCCCTCGATCTCCTCAAGGTTGGGGCGCACTATGCCATATCTTCACTCTTTGAGGAATATCCGGAAACCATAAATATTTTCTGTTACACAGCTAAGAGCGAGATATATGACCTGAATGAGTATGGGATACAGAAACTTGCCGTTGGTAAAGCCCGGATACATGCTGATATCACCGGAGAAGAACGGTTGGTGTGCTTTGCAGTCCTGCATTTTGGAGACCCCAACTTGATCGGCGGGGTGCGCGAGTATATGGGGGACGATTGCTTCTCACGTATGCATCAAGAAATAACGAATGCTTTCACGAAGAGTGATATTCCTGAAGTGATTCGTTTGATGGACCGGCACTTTGAAACGCACTGGTATTCCCTGTGGCACCTCTTCAAAGATGAGCAGCGAAAGGTCTTGAACCAGATCCTTGAGCCCATACTAAGTGAGATGGAGGCTTCGTCCCGTCAGACATACGAACAACATTACCAGATTATGCAGGTTATGAGAGATTTACGAATTCCCCTGCCGAAAGCCCTTGCCGCCACTGCTGAGTTCGTACTGAACGCGGATCTTCGCAAATCGCTGGAAACCGAAGAACTTGATCTTGAGGATCTTCAAAAGTTGGTTGGAGAGGTTAAAAAATGGTCATTTGAACTGGACATGACCACTCTTGGCTTTGTCGCAAGCCAGAGAATCAATTCGCTCATGGAACAACTTTCCATGACGCCGGAAGATGTGTTGCTGCTTGAGAGAATAGAGACCATATTCGGAATTTTGAGCGCTCTCCCTCTGGAACTTGATCTGTGGAAGACTCAGAACATCTGCTTCTCAATAAGCAAGCAACTCAGCGGTGAAATGCGGGAGAGTGCAGAAAGAGGTGATCAGACTGCCGAGAAATGGGTTGAGCATTTCGATAATCTACAGGAGTACCTCTACTTGAGGAGTGTGTGATGCGTATCCCGGTTGCAACATATAGAATTCAGTTCAATCCTTCCTTTGACTTTCAGGCGGCAGGGGAGATCAGCCCATATCTATCCGAGCTTGGCATTTCTGGCATTTACGCATCCCCGATCTTCAGGGCAGGAATAGGAAGCACTCACGGCTATGACGTGGTTGACCCGGATTTTATCAAACTCCTCGGCATCCTGTATGTTCTGAAAACTCCTCCATCCGGCGAAGAGACGGATGAACGATATGACCAGATAACGTTTATCAAGAGAACGCTGTGGGAACTCTATACCGGAAACGTGGAGATGAAAAGATTCATTGACGCGAATGTACGGGCTTTCAACGGGGAAAAAGGCAATACTGAGAGTTTTAATCTTCTTGATAACCTGCTTTCGGAACAGTTATTCAGGTCATCCTTCTGGAAGGTTGCAACTGAAGAGATAAACTATCGCAGATTCTTCAACATCAATGAACTCATCGGTCTGAGGGCAGAGGATGAAGCTGTATTTGATCGCACGCACGCTCTGATATTTCAGTTAATTGCGGAAGGGAAAGTCTCTGGTCTGAGAATTGATCACATCGACGGTCTCTATGATCCGACAAACTACCTGAAGAGATTGCAAGAGAGAACAGGGGACGTGTATGCCATCGTTGAGATGATCCGTGGCCCCGAAGAGGAGCTCCCATCCTTCCGGGCTATGCAAGGAACAACAGGATATGATTTCCTGAATTATTTAAATGGCATCTTTTGTAAAAAGAAGAGCGAAAAACAATTCAACAAGATATATTCTGATTTCACCGGATTTAAAACGGCTTATGATGATCTTGCGTGTGCGAAGAAAAGGTTGATCGTAGGAAAAAATATGGCTGGCGATGTCGATAATCTTGCTCACCTCATGAAAGGGATTGCAGCTCGTTATAGGCATGGAAGCGATATCACGCCATACGGTCTTAAGAGAACCATAGTGGAACTCATGACGCAATTTCCAGTCTATCGGACCTGCATAAACAGCGAAGTTTCCCGTGAAAGTAATCCTTCGTACATAAAAGAAGCTGTGAAGAGGTCAATAGAGAGAGTTCCGAATCTATTGAATGAACTCGATTTCATCGAGAGATTCATTCTTCCCAAGTTCGAGGATCATCTTGCCAAAGAAGAGAAAGAGCAGTGGATTCACTTTGTTATGCGATTCCAGCAGTTCACAGAACCGCTGATGGCAAAGGGATTTGAGGACACCGTTCTTTACGTTTACAACAGGCTTCTGTCGCTAAACGAGGTTGGCGGAAGTCCTGATAGGTTCGGCACTTACTTATTGGAATTTCACAGTTTTAACAGAAAGAGGTGGAGCCTGTATCCACATTCATTGAACGCAACATCAACCCATGACACAAAAAGAGGCGAGGATTTCAGAGCAAGAATAAATGTTCTCTCTGAGATTCCTGATGAATGGGAGCGCAGTCTCAAACGGTGGAATGAGCTTAACAGGGGGAAAAAGAGAACTGTGAATGGGAGAGACGTTCCGGATAGGAACGATGAATATTTCCTCTACCAGACTTTGATCGGTGCTTTTCCATTTTATGAAAGCGAATATCCTGTTTTCATTGAAAGGGTGAAAGACTACATCATAAAGGCGGTCAGAGAGGCGAAGGTTCGCACTGCGTGGATGAAGCAGGATACAGAGTACGAGGACGCATACATCTCGTATGTTGAAGAGATTTTACGAGAGGAGAATCAATTTATAGGGGAGTTCATGGCATTTCAAAGAAAGGTCTCTCATTATGGGATATTCAATTCGCCCGCCCAGACACTCATCAAGATCACATCCCCGGGTGTGCCAGACTTCTATTGCGGAACAGAACTCTGGGATCTCACGCTCGTGGACCCTGATAACCGCAGACCGGTTGACTTTGAAAAAAGAATTTCATTATTGGGGGATATCATGGACACATCGTACAAAGAGTTACTCGCAACCAGAGAAGATGACGGGATCAAGCTCTTTCTGATAAACAGAGCACTTCAGGCAAGAAAGGAGAAAGCAGAGGTTTTTCAGAAGGGGTCTTATATCCCGATTGAAGCGGGCGGAAGATTTAAAGAACAGATCGTCGCATTTGCAAGAAACCAGGTGGATGACCGGACGATCACAATCGCGCAACGACACGTGACCGCTCTGATAAAGGAGGGGGAGCTTCCCGTTGGCAGGCGGGTCTGGGCTGATACCCATATTCTTCTTCCGAAAGGCGTTCCCGCTCTATGGAAGGATGCCAGCACAACACAGGTGATCGAAGGTGGGGAAACTCTGCGGATAGGTGAAATCCTTAAAGAGTTCTCTGTGGCTCTGCTCATGAGCGAGGAGGGACAATGTTGAGAAGAGGAAGCGGCATACTCCTCCACATAACATCCCTTCCCTCACCGTTTGGTATCGGGGATCTGGGACCGTGTGCTTACAGGTTTGCGGACTTTCTTGTCGAGACAAAGCAGGGCTTCTGGCAGATCCTTCCTCTGAACCCCACAGACCCGGTTTATGACAACTCCCCATACCACAGCAGATCTGCTTTTGCGAGCAATTCACTGCTGATCAGTCCCGAACTCATGGCTATGGATGGCTTGCTTGATAAGGCGGATATTGAACCCTTGCCCAATCGTGAAAAGGTCGATTATGATGCAGCGATCGCACATAAGAGAAAGCTTTTCCATCTTGCATACGGGCGTTTTAAAGAGAGAGGAAACAATTACAAGTATGAGCTGTTCTGTTCTGATAACGCCCACTGGCTCGATGATTTTGCACTTTTCATCGCGCTCAAATCCCGGTTTCATGGAAAAGCATGGAGCGAATGGCCCGATGAAATACGTGATAGAGAACCTGAAACGTTGGAATCGCTGAAAGAGGGAGAGGAGCTTTGCGATAGAATCGGGATTGCGAAGTTCCTTCAGTACATCTTTATTCAGCAGTGGAATTCGCTAAAAAGTTATTGCAATCAGAGATGCATCCATATCATCGGAGATATGCCCATCTACGTGGATTATGACAGTGTGGACCTCTGGACCCATCCGGAGATATTCAAGCTGGATTACGAAAAGAAGCCTTATGTAGTCTCTGGCGTGCCGCCCGATTACTTCAGCGAAACCGGACAGCTCTGGGGTAATCCTGTGTACAGGTGGGATGTTTTGAAGGAGAGGAGGTATGATTGGTGGGTTCAACGCCTGGAACATAACCTGAAATTATTTGATTATGTGAGGATTGATCATTTTCGAGGGCTTGTTGCATACTGGGAGGTTCCGGCAGGTGAAGAAACCGCAATTGGTGGAAAATGGGTGGAGGTTCCGGCAATGGACTTCTTTGATACGCTCACCAGAAAATTCACAAGCCTGTCAATCATTGCCGAGGACCTCGGACTTATAACTGCGGATGTGAGGGAGATCATGCATGTTTTTGATTTTCCTGGCATGAGGGTGCTTCTCTTCGCCTTTGGTGAGGGACTTCCCACGAATCCGTATATACCACACAATGTCGTGAGAAACTGCGTGTTATACACAGGGACACATGACCTCAACACGGTGCGGGGATGGTTTGAGATGGAGGCAACACCGGATGATAATGGGCGGCTGTTTCAGTATCTGGGACGGGAGGTGCCGGTCGAGGAGCTTCACTGGGAATTAATCAGGCTCGCCATGATGTCGGTTGCAAATCTGACCGTCATACCAGTGCAGGATATTCTTGGTCTGGGCGGGAGTGCCCGGATGAACCTGCCTGCCACATCGGATGGAAACTGGGGATGGAGGCTCTTGCCAGAGCAGTTGACGTCGCCTCATGCCAGAAAACTTCTTGAGATGACTGAGATTTATGGGAGGGCATAATTGCAGCCTGCCAGAAAAATTACCTGAAAGGTCATCACGATTAATGTTATGTGCAACGGCACGTTATAAGAACTATGGACGCAAAAAACGTTATTCACTTACATTTACAAGCATATCATCCAGACGGGGATGCGATAGATGTTGAGGAGTAACACAGAAGAAGATATTCGGATTGCTCTTTTTAGTATGGAGATCGGCATAGATCATAAGATGCCGACCTACGGCGGAGGGCTCGGGATTTTAGCAGGTGATATCCTGCGGTCATGCGCTGATATGAGCGTCCCGATTGTAGCGGTCACACTCGCCATTAATAAAGGCGGTCTGTTTCAGAGATTGGATGATGAGGGTAATCAGATCGAATTGCCGACGGATTGGAGGATCGATGATTTCACAACACTCATGGCGCCCAGGGTGTCTGTGCCTATTGAGGGTAGGGAGGTAAAAATTCAGGCATGGGAGTACATTATGACTGGTATAGGGGGCTATCAGGTCCCAGTATACTTCCTTGATACCAACCTTTTTGAAAATAGCACCTCTGATAGGGAGATCACCTATTATCTCTATGGTGGCGATGCGAGATACCGATTGTTACAGGAGATAGTTCTCGGAATCGGCGGTGTACGTATGCTCGATGCGTTGGGCTACACAAACATCCGGAAACATCATCTAAATGAAGGGCACTCCGCATTAGTCACTCTGGAACTGATAAAGAAGATGAAAGAGGACAATCCGGAATGTAAATATGAGCAGATTCTCGAGTTGGTGCGTGAAAAGTGCATCTTTACAACCCACACCCCGGTTCAGGCGGGTCATGACAGGTTCCCGGCGCAACTGGCAAAGAGCATTCTCAGAGGATTTGGAAATAGCGAAATAGATGGGATCTGTCATGGAAATGAATTGAATATGACCCTGCTCGCTCTGGATCACAGCAAATATACAAACGGTGTAGCCAAGAAGCATGGGGAAATCTCCAGGAATATGTTCCCAGGTTACCCAATCGATTCGATAACCAACGGTGTACATCATGTATTCTGGACAGCAGAACCCTTCCGTAAGTTGTATGATGAGTATATCGGTGGTTGGAGGAAGGATCCATTTGATCTGAGATATGCGCTCTCAATACCAACAGAGGAGATTATATCGGCTCACGCAGAGGCAAAAAGGCTGCTAATAGATTTTGTAAACGCAAAACACAATGCAGGAATGGAGTATGATACATTCACACTTGGTTTTGCAAGAAGGGTTGCAATGTACAAGCGAGCCGATCTTATATTCAGCAATCCTGATAGACTGGTAAACATTACGAAGAATACCGGACCGATCCAGATCATCCTTGCAGGTAAAGCGCATCCAAAGGATACGGAAGGAAAGGAACTGATAAAAACTATCTTTAGGGACATGAAAAGGTTAAAATATGATATAAAGATTGTGTTCATCGAAAATTACGATATGGAACTTGCGAAATTGATCATCCCTGGTGTGGACGTCTGGCTCAATACACCAAAGAGACCTTTTGAAGCATCAGGCACAAGCGGGATGAAAGCGTGCCTCAACGGCGTTCCAAGTTTGAGCATACTGGATGGATGGTGGCTGGAAGGCTGCATTGAGTGTGTGACCGGATGGGCGATTGGATCGGTTGCTGAGGATCAATCGAATGATTCAACGGACGCTGAAGACCTGTATGACAAGCTGGAACGGGTGATACTGCCGATGTTCTATGGTGATAGAGATGCATGGGCTCAGATCATGCGGTACACAATCGCATTCAATTCCTCTTTCTTCAATTCGCATCGAATGGTTCAGCAGTACCTCTTGAATGCGTATTTCGCATAGAGAACCAGTTTCGCAGTACAACGGATACTATAATGTCTGTATGCCAATCAGGATCAATGAGGCGAAAATGTACGGTAATGGCGCTGAATCTGACTCTTGAGGCAGCAGTTCACAGAGGACACCATAAACCGTAGTCAAGAGAGGAACAAAGTCTCGTCGAAGAACCTCGTTTTGATTCGCCTGAAGGATGCCTGTCTGCGTGGGACAACAAAAGAAAGCACGAGAAGAGAGGTCACTCCCTTCTTCGTAGCATAACAAATCCAGCCACCGCCAGAAGCCCGATCGCGTCCTGCCCGACCGTGCCTCACATTGTGTAGCTCGCAGAAGTCGTCTCACAGCCGCCGCTGCCTGCAACGTTCCCATAATATCGCATCTGCCGGCACAGCGTCGTCTCAAGACTTCCACGTGATGTTATACAAGCGTTCTTGAGACAAAAGCTCCTGATCGAAGGTTGACCAAAAGCTCGAAAAAAGTGTTCCGGAGATGATCAGCGGCTGATTCGTCACTTCCGATCTCGGGATCTCGCGAGTTCGATGATCGCATCTGTCAGCTTCGTCATCGATTCACGCGTCTCCTTCCGATCGTTTTGCATTCCATCGATGAGCCGCTCCATATTATCAGATATTCTTCCATATTTCGTGTCCAGAGTTACGAATCCCTGCAGCGTCTGATCGCGGAACTCCGTGATGATTTGGGTGTGCTTATCTTGCTTGTCGATCATCACGTCCTGTTTCTCAAGCATCTTCTCTCCGATCACCACCGACTTCGCTCCAAGTTCCACAGACCGATACAGGAGCGTACCCGCCACATCCAGCCGCTCTCCGAGTTCATCCTGCCAGTCACCTCGCTTGATTTCGAAGTACTCGAATTCGTCTGTCGCTGCCTCGAACTTGACATCAAGGTCTTCAACAGATATCGGAGTTATCGGATGCTTCACTATCCTGATCTTAGTTATGAACACATCGAGTGCATCTTGTCCCCCCTCTGCAACGATTCTGACATCATAAGGTTTCAGATTCTCGACAAAACCGGTCAACTTCAACTTGCGGGCGATCTTCTCCACAGTATCCCTGTATCCAACCCTCTGAACCACGCCTTTTGCAATGATCACTGCTCGTTTCATGGCATATCACCTTCGTTCGATCTTGTATCATGTTATGATAGCTCGCTGGCGCACAAATAGTTTTCGTGCAATTTTGACCTTAAACGGCATCCGGAGTGGCAAGCAGACACATGGAGGATTGGGGATGTGATGAGACGCGTTTCTTGCACAGTCATCTGCCCTCATCCCGCAGCCCTGCAGTCCGAAATTCTTATCATCAATGATCACCCAGTATACACTGATGGACGATCTCGATTGCTCGATTCTCCGCAATCTCTGTCACAACGGCAGGGCAAGCACGACAGAGATCGCAAAGGGGCTGGGGGTTGCGCCTTCAACGGTGCACAACCGGATCAACCGGCTGAGGGAATCCGGTGTAATCGAGCGGTTCACAGTCATACTTGACCCGGCGAGACTCGGGCAGGATGTTACAGCGTACATCGGGATCAATATCGAATCGTCGAGGAGAATCGCCATCATCAACCAGTTGAAGAGAATCGAGGACGTTCTTGAGGTCTATGAACTGCTTGAACCGTACGATCTCTTCATCAAGGTGCGCACTCGGGACATCGGTTCGCTCAAGGAACATGTGCTGCATGCGATCAACGGTCTCGATGGTGTTCTCGATTCGAGCACCATTCTGACCACAAAACGACATAAGGAGGAATCTTCAACCGTCAGGAGGAAAGGGAAGAAGTGAAGGGGTTACCATGATCACAGGAATTGAAGCAATACTGGCCGCGATCGTATACTTGATCGGCGGGGCGTTTATACTGTTTATATACGAGGCTTACACCCATACGCACCAGAGAAACCTTTTGATGCTCGCTATCGGAATGTTCATACTCATATTCGGAAGCAATTTCGATGTGCTCTCTGGACTGGTGTTATCTGACTACGTCGAGGACTCAACAGCACGCGTGATTGCGCTGTTAATCGAGATACCGGGCATTCTGATCATGCTGTACTCGGCTATCAGGTCATAGATACTATGGGAAACGATCATCACGAGTCCAGCCGGTACGGAACGTTTGCCAGAAACTGGAAACTGATCGGGATAACATCCAAAAAGAGGTGGCGCAAGAACAGCACCCAGGAGAAGATTCTCTGGCACGTGATAGAGAGAATCAGCAAATCAGAGGACGGGGCTGCGATCATCCGCAGCGCCTGCTACGAGACAGGGATTATAGATGGAGAGAATCTGCAGAGCAGTGGCGATGGTGACGCTTTGGGTTTGAGCACAATCGAGCTGATGTGCCTGCTTTCAGGCATACAGGCTGAACTGACCGGAACCGGCAAAAAATCCGTATTGAGAGTCATGAACTGCCCCTACTCTAACACGCTTGGAGGTTTCTGTTCTCCGGATCTCGTCTGCGAGTGCCATCTCACGGGCATGCTGCATGCGATCGACCGCAAATTACGGCTCAACCGGAGGCGGAAGATGTGCGTTGGTGATCCGTACTGCGAGTTCACGATCGATTCCGATTGAGCCGATCAAGGCACCCACTTCAGATCAGAGGATAAAAAATAATGGCCACAGAGAAAACAGAGTTTTTCCTCTCTGTGGCAGATAATATAAACAATAATTAATACGGATTTTATTTCCCTACTTTTTGAAATGGATACCGATCAAGCGTCTCGAGAATCGCAATCCCGCGTTCTATGCAGTCCATCTGATCGCGAACACGCCCCAGATCGGTCTCTTTCTGCATGTCTGAAGCGATCTCCCTTATCTTTTCCGAAACAAGATCGGTGAGCAGGTAGCCGGCGGTTTCTGGCGATTTTTTCACGTCTCTCGGTATACCCTTTGTACCCCCTTCTTCATGAACTTCCTTTGCCTCACCATTCTGTGTCATCTTGAAGTCGCAGATCGGGCAGCCGACCTGCCCACGATACCGAAAGAGTGGTACGCCGCAACTGCAATGCTCTGCGAGCATGGTTCCACCGAGTTCGAGCAATCTGGACATGGCATCAATTTCGTTCATGATCTTTTGTATCGATCAACCATCTTTAAATAGGATATGGTACGGATACTATGACTACAGACCTACAAATCTGGACTAAAATATGGAGATACTCATGTCGATAACAGAGACAGTTGAGGAATGCAACGCTATTCTGGACAGTATCCTGAATGACACGTCGGTACCCAGAAACATCCGGCGCGCAGCAGATGAAATAAAAGAGATTTTGTCCAATCAGGATGAATCCATCCCGTTCCGCGCTGCAACCAGCTTGAACATACTCAACAAAATTACAAATGATCCTAACATGCCGCTGCATACCCGTACTCTTGTGTGGAATCTTGCAAGCCAGCTCGAAACAATTTCGGTTGGAGACTGATGGGCGTTGAGTTATTATGAGTGCGGAAGAAGGTGACCGGGTACGCGTTGGGACCGACCGTGTAACATACGAAGGCGTCCTGATGCCAAGCACCACCGGTCACACCGTGATCAAACTGGATAACGGATACAACGTTGGCGTGAATAAGGGCGCACGCATCGAGTTAATCGAGAAGAGATCACCGGTTGTACTGAAGGGCGGAAGGGCAGAGAAAACGGGTGGCAGTGGCTGCGATAGGGCGGATCTGCCAACGGTTGCGATTCTATCAACCGGCGGAACCATTGCAAGCAGAGTCGATTACCGCACAGGTGCTGTCACCTCACAGTTCACTGCAGAGGATATACTCAACGCAATTCCGGAGTTGCGCGAGATTGCAAACTACCGGTCAAAGGTCGTGTACAACATATTCTCAGAGAATATGCGTGCCGAGTACTGGGCAGAACTCGCGCGTGCAATCGCGGACGAGATCAAGGAGGGTGTGGATGGTATAATTGTGACTCACGGGACCGATACCCTGGGTTACACCGCCGCAGCGCTCTCATTCATGATAAAAACCCCTGTTCCGATTGTTCTCGTGGGTTCGCAGCGCAGTGCAGACCGACCATCGAGCGACAATGCGATGAATGTGATCTGTGCCGCATCGGTTGCGACAAGCGAGATTGCCGAGGTCTCAGTTGTGATGCACGGGAGCACCTCTGATGACTACTGCCTGATACACCGCGGAACCCGGGTCAGAAAGCAACACACCTCACGGAGGGACGCATTCCAATCGATCAACGCCCCCCCGATCGGGAGAATCGAGTATCCCTCAGGCGAGATCACAACGTTTACGGATTACACACAGAGGGGGGAGCGAAAGCTCGAGATTCATGACGGCATGACTACGAAGTGTGCTCTTCTCAAGTATATACCCGGATCGAGTCCTGAGCTGCTCAGATTCTGCAGCCTATCAGGCTACGCGGGAATTGTGATTGAGGGTACCGGGCTCGGGCACGTCTCTTCCGAGTGGATTCCGTTGATTGAGTTCGCGGCAACGAGTAAAATCCCTGTTGTGGTCACGTCGCAGTGCATGAACGGCAGGATCTGCGATCGGGTCTATGACACGGGACGGGACATGCTGAAAGCGGGTGTGGTCGAGGGCGAGGACATGATTCCCGAGGTTGCGCTCGTGAAGCTGATGTGGCTGCTCGGGCAGGGGCTGGAGTACACAGAGGTCTGCTTGAAGATGGGGGAGAATCTCGCAGGAGAGATCAGCGGAAGCTCATGGGTTGGGGAATATGGCGCGTCTGGTAATATCTGACATTCACGCGGACATAGATTCACTGAATGCAATAATTGAGATCATTGAGGATCCTTCGTTTACTGCACGGTACGGGGATGTCACTGGAATCATCAACCTTGGCGACGCTGTTGGTCGTGGATTTCACCCGATAGAGGTAATCGAACGGCTGCTTGAACTTTCGGATGAAAAAGAAGTCTTATCCGTGATCGGGAACCACGACGAGGCATTCTTGTCCAACCAGGAGCTCAGCGGAAGCGATATTGCAAGTATTGCGGCGCATTCCGAATTACACGAGGATCAACGGTGCATGCGGTTTCTGAAAAGCCTTCCGCAGCACTCAATCGATCATGACGACCGGATTCTGGCTGTGCACGGGGGACCGATTGATCCGTCCACAATTTCGGATGGGGCTTCAGATGGTCGTCTGTACAGCCATGCATGGCAGAGAATCTCGGATGCGGGCAATGATTTTCTTGACGATACTGCCGGATACCATTACACGCCCAAACATGCATTCACACACGTAGAAGCGTCCTATGGCAGGGGATTTCTGATACTCTGCGGGCATGAGCACTACGAAGCATGTTATTCGACGATTTGTGGGCAGATCAGGGATATTCTGAAGGATATGATCCGGAGAACGGAGGGTTTCTCGGGTCGCAGCGTTCGTGTGAGATCGATTATGCGGCAGGAAGATGTGAGTTATATCGTCAGGGTCGGTATCGCAGGACCGGATGGTTTCGCGGAATCTGTGGAATTTGGAACCGCTGTGTCACATTTCGGGCTTCTCTGGGAGCACAAGTCTGTGGACTGGGTTGGATTGTTCAGTTTTGAGATGTGATGCACCCCCAACGCCCCATGAAAGACAAATATTATATGTCCACAAAACAGAAGATCAAACATGTCTGCCACAACCAATAGTGTCGGTGTTCCAGAGAGGATGATTGCACAGAGCGGGGTGATCGAAAAGATGCTGTTCCTAAGGCTTTTGAAAGTGACCGAAGCAGGAGCAGTCGCTGCTGCGCGGTGGATCGGATCAGGAGACCGGCATGCCGCAGACGATGCAGCGGTCGAGGCGATGCGAAGGGTGCTGGCGCAGTTTGATATTGATGGCGAGATTGTGATAGGCGAGGGCGAGCGGGATGAGGCGCCGATGCTCTATATCGGAGAGAAGGTCGGAACCGGCAGGGGACCGAAGGTCGTAATCGCAGTCGATCCGCTAGAGGGAACAAATCTTGCGGCTGAGAACAAGTTCGGAGCGGCCGCTGTGATGGCGGTCGCGGAACCTGGTGGGCTTCTGCGTGCACCCGACATATATCTGGACAAGCTGATCGTCGGTCCCGAGGTTGTGCGATACGAGAAGGAGACCGGAGAACATATTGATCTCGATGAAACACCTGAATACAACCTCAGAATCGTGGCTAATGCGCTGAATCGCGACATCAAGGACTTAATTGTGGTGATACTCGAGAGGTCCAGGCATAATGAATTGATAAAAGCGGTGCGTGATTGTGGCGCAAAGGTGCGGCTCGTAACCGATGGCGACCTGATGCCGGGAATCGCTGCGGGAATCCGCGGCACCAATGTCCATGTGGGAATGGGCATAGGAGCGGCGCCTGAAGGCGTCCTCACAGCAGCAGCACTACGAACAACAGGGGGAAAAATCATCAGCAGGTTCGTCCTTCCGGCAAAGGCAAACCGAAAGAGTGATTACGAGATAAAGACAGAATGTGATAAATTCATGCCGAGATTGCACGATATGGGGATTACGGATCTCGATAAACTGCTCTACACAGAGGATCTCGCACCCGGAAAGGATGTGATCTTCTCTGCAACGGGCGTAACACAGAGTGATCTCTTCGACGGCGTGGATTTCTTTGAAAATGATGGCGCAAGGGCGCGATCTGTTATTATGAGCTCTGGCTCAGGGATTATTCGATTCGTCGACACGATCTACGTCCTCGACAAGGAACAAATGTCTATTCGGTTGCGATAAACAACTAAATGGGGTAATTGTGGGATGAGTGGCCTCATACTGAACGCAGCGATCTGCGTTGCGATAGCACTGTCCGCGTTTGCATTTGCGTGGACACTGCACAAACAGGATCCAAAGGGTAAGAGCGCCCCGTCTCTTAAGGCATTGATCATTTTCTGGGTACTCGTTGCGCTGTCCTTCCTGATAATCGGTGCGCGGGTGATTGCGGCAATCTATGGCAATACCAGCATGGATGTGTTGTGCTACTACATTTCATCAATCCCTCTCAGTTTTCTGCCTGTACCGCTGGTATTCTTCATTGTTTATGTTGTAACGGGGGATAGAAAATCAAGCTGGGGGCTGGCACTTCTCTTTTTGGTGTTTGGAGCCGTGTATCTCTGGTTCCTCTTTATATCCGAGCTTACCCCCCCGACTGTGACATACTGGGCAACGATCATCACGATTGCAAGCGATATTGCAATCACAATATATCTCTCCGCGCTCTTTATTGTGCCGACAGCGATGGTGATTGTGCTCCTCGGGCTGATTCTGGCTCGAAAGATCCCGAAGCGCGAGCGATATCGCATAGCACTGACGCTGGTTGCGATATCCCTCGTATGTGACTTCATCCTCGTGGATGCGCTTGCAATAGACTGTGTGATGCAGGTTGTATCCCGCATATTTATACTGATCAGCGTGGTGCTCGCGTTTCTTGCGTACCATCCGCCAGATGCCGTGCAGGATCGGCTCAAACTCCGTGAAATTCACGGCGATGCGTTCGATGATTCTGAAGACTCTGACACGTCCGATATAACGGATACGGAGGTGGCTGATGAGTAGAATCAATATCGCCCATGAACGGGAGGTTGCGGCGTACTTCCAATCGCTCGGCATAAATCAAGGTTGCGGCGATGTTCAGTACCGGTTAATTGCGCTTGTGCTCGCAGGAAACGAGGGGAAGATCACCCGATTCTCAGATATCCGCGCATACACGGATCATGTGGCGGACCGCGGCAGTGTTGCCAGCAAGCTCAAGACGGTCTTCCTTCTGGAGGGGCTGGCAGAGCGGGTGCAGCGCGGCGGATACGTGGTTACGGACAAGGGACTCGTGGCAGCAAGATTTATCGAGGAAACCAGCAAATTCTACAGGAAATCCGTGAGAATTGACGCCATAATCGAGCGGATACCATGAATACTATGGATACTATGTACTTGCTCAATATTGTGTGGATAGACACATATAAAACCACGAGATTAACACAGAAATCTTGTGGAGATGGCTGCGCCACTGCTTCGCAGACTGTGTAATTTTGTGGTTAACTAAACACGTACCACTGGAAAAATCGACGGTGCCCACAATACTATGAATACCACATATTGTGAATACTGAGAATGCCATGAATGCCACAAACATCGGAATCGCAATCACTGACTCAAACGACTGGACCGCTCGCGCTCTCGTCCGGTCGATAGAGATGCGAGGCGCGACTCCAATTCCGTTCAGACTTAGCGAGATGGATTCGTTTGCGTTCAATCCCCCCGAAATCAATGAGATGGATATCGTGATCGTACGTGACGTTGGTGCTGGCGCGTTTGAGGAGGTCTCCTTCAAATTTGATCTGCTCAGAATCCTTGCTGAGACTATTCCGGTGATCAACACTCCGGAATCTATCAGAAATGCTGCAAATAAGTACTATTCGCTTTATCTGCTCAAAAAAGCAGGAATTCCAGTTCCGGAGACGGTTGTGACTGGTAATTCTGAGGTTGCGATGGAGATACTCTGCGAGTGGGGCGAGCTCGTGATCAAGCCGATCTTCGGGTATAAAGGCATCGGAATTGCACGTTTTAAGAGTGATTCTGATCTTCTCGGATCAAACCGGAGGTCCATTGGAGAGATACTTGCGGAGAGGGGAGTGGCGTATCTACAGGAGTTTATACCGATTACAAGAGACATTAGGGCATTTGTTGTGGGTGATCAGGTCGCTGGCTCGATTTACAGGTATGCCCGGGATGGGTGGATCACCAACCTGAGCCACGGTGGGACTCCGGAGCGATGTGTGCTGGATTCTTTTCAGGAGGGGATCGCAATTAAGGCATCGGACGCCATCGGAACCACTTTTGCAGGTGTTGATATCGCTGAAACTGATGAGGGATCTGTTGTTCTTGAGATCAATGGCACGCCGTCCGGAAGAGGGGTATTCGAGGCGTGCGGAGTGGATGTCACCAGAGATCTTGTGGATTATGCGATCTCGTGGGTGCGGGGACTGTAAACTCCTGTGGGTGGATCCGGTGAATGGATGTGGAGGCGGAGGTTTGGGTGTCGTTATTACAGAAACATTTAAGTTAGGACAAATTACATTGATGCTCGTACAGCGATGAACGAGACAACAACCGAACTTGAAACCCGCTCTGCAGTGGTGCGCAGAATTTCGGGGCATACACTCGTGCGACAAGCCGCCCCGGAGATTTCGTGGGGGACTCGAGTGAAACGTCGGTCTTTTGCGCTGCCCGGATCAATTCCTCCTATACATTGTGCCGGATACTCCTTGCGCTGGTCACAAGACGTGTTTCACTCGATTTTTAATCGCACTCGGGTACAGACGACATACCCGAAACTTTTTTATACTGATTACGATAATTGGATCAGAACTTAAAACAAAACTATTTGAGGTATATGGAATGAATACGAATAAACAGGATAACAGAGGTGCATCATGCACATAATGGAAGGTTTTCTACCAGGACTGTGGTGTTTGATATGGTTTGCGCTGTCGATACCGGTTATCGCGTACGGAATTTACAAATTAAACAAGCTCGTAGGCGAGAGGCGTGATATACTGCCCCTGCTCGCAGTAGCCGGAGCGTTTATCTTTGTCCTATCCGCGCTAAAGTTACCTTCGGTCACAGGGAGTTGCTCCCATCCGACAGGAACCGGGCTTGCCGCAATACTCTTCGGACCAGCGATAACAGCGGTTCTTGGAGCGATTGTCCTTCTGTACCAGGCGCTATTTCTTGCGCACGGCGGTCTGACAACACTTGGCGCAAACGTCTTCTCGATGGGGATAGTGGGTCCTGTGGTCGCTTATGTAATCTACAAGGCAGGAATGAAGATGAATCTCAATTTCTACGTCGTAGTCTTCCTCGCAGCAACGTTTGGCGACTGGGCGACGTATGTTGTAACCTCTATTGAGCTTGCGCTTGCGTTTCCAGCGGCGGCTGGAGGATCCCTTACATCGTTCAAAGCGTTTGCAGCGATCTTTGCAACAACACAGGTCCCTCTCGCAATAATCGAGGGGGCACTTACCGCACTCATCTTCAAGTACATAATACAGGTCAAAGAGGATGTGCTTGTGGAACTCCATATACTGACCGGAGACGCCGTTCGTAAGATCAGGGGGTCAGCAGCATGAAAGGAGAGCTAATTGCACTCGCTATAATCCTCGTATTCACCGCGCAGTTCCTCTACATCTCCTCAAGTACCGATGCGGAATTCGGCGGAGCTGACGGCGAGGCTGAGGGCGTGATCGGGGAACTGACCGGCGGCACTTATGAGCCGATCGCAGAGCCGCTGTGGGAGCCTCCGAGCGGAGAGATCGAGAGTCTGCTATTCGGGCTTCAGATAGCGTTTGGTGCGCTCATAATCGGCTACTTCTTCGGGTATTACCAGAGAAGCAAGGTGTAACTCCGGATGGGCAAGCGAGATAAAGTGAGGGATGGAGGGTTGGCGAGATTAAGAGAGCTGCTTTCAACTCTTACGCCCCACATCTCCCCTCACCTCTTCTATTTTTTGAGAGTTATACATGAACAACCTGCTGGACGATTATGCGCTCGCAAGTCCTCTGCGGCACCACAACAACTGGCTCAAGCTTATCATAGTAGCCTTCGGGTTGCTCGTCGGGGTATCATCCTCGTCCCCGGTAACGCCACTTTTCATAACGCTATCCATGGGGTTTGCAACAGTCTTCTTTGGCAAAATCCCGTTAACATTCTATCTGAAGTTGGTCCTCTTACCCCTGGGATTTGCTGCCGTAGGATCGGTTGTCATACTCTTCTTCTTTGGGACCGGCTGCGAGGTCTTCTCGCTTGAGATACTCGGGTACCGTCTGGTTGCAAACGCCGGGGGAGTCGAAATGGCGATACTTATCGTCTCGAGGACAGTGAGTGGTATGAGTTGCGTCTTCTTCCTTGCACTATCAACTCCGATGATCGAACTTTTTGCGGTTGTCAAACGATTAGGGATTCCCGATTCTGTAATCGAACTCGCAATGCTGATGTACCGCTACATATTCCTCTTTTTAGACGTTGCAATGAGCATAAAATACGCTCAGACGACCCGACTTGGGTATACGAGCTTCAGAAGATCGGTTTACTCCATAGTCATGCTCGCAAGCACGCTATTCATACGATCCTGGGAACAGGGAGAGAAGCTTTACATCGCAATGGATTCGAGATGCTACGATGGAAAGTTCACAGTCTTCGAGTCCAGGAGACCGATCAGGACGCCAGAAGCGGTTCTCGCGTCGGTTTATGTGATACTTGCGATCGTGCTCCTGCGCTTTACCGGGAACATTGGAATCATCTGATGTGTCTGATGTGTCTGATGCAGACGAGGTGACGAGCAATGACAATTATTGAGACACGAGACCTGAGATACACATATCCGGACGGGACTGCTGCTGTCGATGGAATCAATATTGCGGTCGATGAGAGTGCAAGGGTGGCTTTCGTTGGCAAGAACGGATCTGGAAAGTCAACGCTCTTCCTGCTTCTGAACGGGACACTGAAGCCAGGGCAGGGGGAGGTTCTCTTCCACGGTTCGCGGTTTGGGTATGATTCAAAGTCACTCCGGGAGATCCGGAGCAAGGTCGGGATCGTCTTCCAGAATTCAGACGATCAGTTATTTGCGCCGACTGTAAAGCAGGATGTCGCTTTTGGTCCCACGAACCTCGGACTCTCTGAGCGCAAGGTTGAGAGCTCTGTTGATCATGCTCTTGAATATGTTGGGCTGAGCCATTACATGGGGAAGCCCCCGCACCACTTAAGCGGCGGCGAGAAGAAGCGTGTCGCAATCGCAGGCGTTATTGCGATGGAGCCAGAGGTGATCATCCTTGATGAGCCCTTGTCCAACCTCGACCCGGTCGGTGCGGACGAGATTATGGATATGCTTGGCGAACTCAACCATCTCGGAACGACGATCATAATCTCCACTCATGACGTGGACCTTGCCTACGGATGGTCTGATTACGTGTATATCTTGTGTGGGGGGCGCATAATCGGCGAAGGCACTCCTGATCAGGTATTCAGTGACTCGAGACTCCTGAGGACTGCGGGTCTGAGACAGCCCACCACACTCGAGATATATCACGAGATCGCACGAAGAGGTCTTGCGGATGGCGAGAGGGTGCCAAAGAACGTTCCCGAGCTTGTGGACACGCTAAAACCCACTGATCTTATGTGGGTGAGTGTCCCTCCTGCAACCCGGGAAGGCGACACCCTGAATCTTGGGATGATGTATGGGGATTATGCCCACAACTGCCCTTATGAAGCGGTCAACGCAACAGTTTTGCACATCCACACCGACGGGCAGGCGATTGTTGAGATGGGACGCAAAGGGATGAGAGCTGGGTGCATCATGATATACGACATGGGTGGATACGATCCCGGAGAGTTTCGCAGAATCATGGCTGATTACGAGATCGACGTTGTGGGTGCGATGGGAGGTAAGAGTAAGAGGATCGCGGAGAGGGACAATGTCCGTCTTGATGTGGTGTCAGGCGTAATCGACAAGGCAATCCTGATGGTACTCTCCGGGAAACGGTGCCTCATACTCACAAGCGGCGGGATGGTCGGGCACGCTGTGGAACGGATCGATGAGTATGCGGAGACGAGCGGGATTGCGATCAACGTGGGAGTGATCGGGGCGAGGGGTGAGTGATTTGGGAGCGAGGGCGGTGGGGGTGGTCTGTGATTATTCCACAGTCACAGAAGGTACAAGAGAGCCAAAATCTGTATATTGTAACCCATGTTCTCCAGTATCTCCCCCAAATTCACTGTTTGCATTCCATAAATAACTTCCCATAACGTCCATGCCTCTCGGTTTCCATCAGTAGAACACTTTCTCAAATTGTATCCCCTCCAAATCAGATGGTAAATGGGGTATTATCTAAAAATCGACGACTTGTTGTTACAAATTTATACAAACAGTATTTTAGAACATGTAGTATATGTTAATTTGTACCTTAAA
>Ga0209013_10001386_pt1 | contig 22310 bp, 22 predicted proteins | sample Cruoilmetagenom2_FD_187291 | JGI IMG/M metagenome (GOLD analysis project Ga0209013, IMG submission 187291) | Oil polluted marine microbial communities from Coal Oil Point, Santa Barbara, California, USA - Sample 2 (SPAdes) (version 2) | ecosystem: Environmental > Aquatic > Marine > Oil seeps ... | reverse complement strand
CCCCGCCGGTCCGGGCATGGGGATCGGGCGCCCCGTTCCATAACCACCAGCCCCTTGACCTGGCGTCCCAGGACCCGGCGCCGCTTGCCCCGGCGTTCCAGGACGCGCGGCCCCATGACCTTGCGTCCCATGACCTGGCGATCCAGGACGCGCCGTTCCCGGACGCAGCGGGGGACGCCCGGGAGGATTCCCCGGTGGTTTCCCGGGAGGAGACGGTGGTGGTGGGGGAGTATTCCTCGAAGAAGTCATGCTGGATCAGCGCGCGCCCCCGCGGATGTCTAAGCCACTTTGCGTCCAAATATGGCGAAAGGGAGGTTCGCCTGACAAGCAAAAGCGTAACAGATCAAGCGGCGTAACGGCGCATGACTAGCGATGCGTTCGTCCCGCCAAATCCAAAGGAGTTGCACAACACCGTGTCGATGTTCCGTTGACGCGCTTTATGCGGCACGAGATCGATGGCCGTCGCAACCGAAGGATTGTCCAGATTGAGCGTAGGCGGCGCCACGTTGTCGCGTATCGCCAACACGGAGAAGATCGCTTCCACGGCGCCGGCGGCACCCAGGAGATGTCCCGTCGCCGACTTCGTCGACGACATGGAGACCTTGCCGGCGGCATTGCCGAAAAGCCGCTCCACGGCCCCAAGCTCGATCTCGTCACCCATGGGTGTCGAGGTGCCGTGTGCGTTAATGTAGTCGATATCGGCCGGGTCGATGCCCGCCCGTTTCACGGCCGCCGACATGCATCGGAAGGCGCCATCGCCATCCTCAGCCGGCGCGGTGATGTGGAACGCATCGCCCGTCAAGCCGTAGCCGATGATCTCGGCGTAGATATTCGCGCCACGCGCCTTGGCGTGCTCGAGTTCCTCGATCACCATCATGCCGGCCCCCTCGCCCATGACGAACCCGTCGCGGTCACGGTCGTAAGGCCGGGAGGCCTTCTGCGGCTGATCGTTGAAGTTCGTCGACAGCGCGCGGCAGGCTGCAAAACCAGCAAGCGCCAGACGGCAGATCGGCGATTCCGAACCGCCCGCAAGCATGACATCCGCATCGCCAAGCGCCACCAGCCGCGACGCATCGCCGATGGCATGGGCACCCGTCGAACAGGCGGTGACCACTGCGTGGTTAGGGCCTTTCAGCCCATGCTCGATGGAGACGTAGCCCGAAGCGAGATTGATAAGGCGGCCCGGAATAAAGAAGGGGCTGACCCGGCGCGGGCCCTTATCGGCAAACAGCAGCGAGCACTTCTCAATGCCCTGCAGGCCGCCAATGCCGGACCCTATCAACACGCCCGTGCGGATCTGATCCTCATAGGCGGTCGGCTTCCAGCCCGCGTCAGTCAGTGCCTGCGTGGCCGCGCCCATCGCGTAGATAATAAAGTCGTCGACCTTGCGCTGCTCTTTGTGTTCCATCCAGTCGTTTGGATTAAACGAGCCGTCGCTGCCGTCGCCCCGCGGAACCTGGCAGCCGATCTGGCAGGACAAATCCGAGACATCGAACTCATCGATACGCTGGGCCGCATTCTCACCCGCCGTCAGCCGACGCCAAGCAGTCTCGTGACCGCTGCCGAGCGGCGAGACAATACCCAAACCTGTGATGACGACACGTCGCATCGCGCCTTCGCGTGATCCTCAAGAAAGACCGGTTATCGAGCCCAACGCTCGCTCGTCTTAACGCGCGGACGGCAAAATGCGTTCGCGCGAGGCCGGGGTTTACGCCGCCGTGTTCTTTTCCAGGAACTTGATGGCGTCGCCGACGGTGAGAATCGTCTCAGCGGCATCGTCCGGGATCTCGCACCCGAACTCTTCCTCAAATGCCATCACCAGCTCGACCGTGTCGAGGCTGTCCGCCCCGAGGTCGTCGATGAAGCTTGCATTGTCGGCGACCTTGTCGGCCTCAACACCAAGATGCTCCACCACAATCTTTTTTACGCGCTCAGAGATATCGCTCATGTCCTCGTCACCGTCCCTTAACTATGTCCTCGCGTACCCCCGAGCCCGCGGCTCATGGCCTTGTACCCCCGAGCGGCAATTCAGGGGCGTTGATCGCGGCGGGATTGTCCTTTGTCAACCCCCCACCGAACGGCCGTTTGGGTAACACACTCTATATGACTTTGCCAGAAGCCCTCATGCGGCACGGCGCCTTGCCAATCGTTCTCAGCGTGACCGCCTAACCCATTGTTACAACGTTCATTAAATCATGATCATGCCGCCGTTCACGTGCATGGTCTCGCCTGTGACATAGGCGGACTCGTCGCTGGCAAAGAAAACCGTCGCCGCGGCGACATCGTCCGGTTTGCCGAAGCTCTGCGCCGGAATCGCGGCAGCAATCGCCTCCTGTTGTTTCTCCGTCAGCGCATCGGTCATCGGGGTCGTAATGAATCCGGGTGAGATGCAGTTCGCCGTGATGCCGCGCGCGGCCACTTCGCGGGCAAGAGACTTGGTCATACCAACGAGCCCGGCCTTCGAGGCGGCGTAATTGCCCTGCCCGGGGTTACCGAAGACGCCTGAAATCGACGCGATGTTGACGATACGGCCTGCACGGCGGCGCATCATGCCCCGCAATATCCCGCGGGTGAGCGTGAACACGGACGTCAAGTTGACGGCGATGACGTCGTCCCACTCCTCGTCCTTCATCCGCATAAACAGATTGTCGTGGGTGATGCCCGCATTGTTGACGAGAATATCGACCTGGCCCAGCGTCTTCTCTGCAGTCTCCGCAAGTTGGACCACGGCTGGCCGGTCGCGCAAATCGCAAGGCAGCACGAACACGCGCTCGCCGAGCTCTGTGGCAAGGGCTTCGAGTTTGCCCGCGTTGGTGCCCGAAATCGCCACCGAGGCGCCCTGCCCATGCAGCGCCTTGGCAATGGCCCCGCCGATGCCGCCGGTGGCGCCGGTCACCAGCGCATTCTTTCCGCTGAGATCGAACATTTAGAAGCTCTCCCTTCCTCAGGCGCTGCCGCCCTGAAGCGCCACGCTTGCGGCCTCCAGTTCGTCGGGCGTGCCCAAACTTTTGGCCTCGATGCCATCGAAACGTCTTGCAATGCCAGTTAGCACACGACCGGCGCCCACTTCGTAGACCGCATTCACATCCTTGCTGGCAAGAAAGGCCATGGTCTCGCGCCAGCGCACCATACCCGTGACCTGTTCGACGAGCCGGGACCGAATGGCCTCCGGATCGGAGATGGGTTCGGCCAGCACATTGGCAATCACCGGAACCGCCGGCGCATTGATCTCCACACCGGCGAGCGCTTCGGCCATCGCATCGGCCGCCGGCTGCATCAGCGCGCAATGGAACGGCGCGCTGACAGGTAGGAGCACCGCACGGCGGGCGCCATATTTCGGCGCCAGTTCGACGGCGCGCTCGATGGCGGCCCGACTGCCGGAGATAACCACTTGGCCTGGGGCGTTGTCGTTCGCGGCCTGGCACACGTCACTCTCGGCGGCTGCCTTGGCGAGCTCTTGGGCTTGCTCCAGGTCGGCGCCGAGAAGCGCGGCCATGGCCCCTTCGCCCACGGGCACCGCCGCTTGCATCGCCCGCCCACGGGTCTTCAGGAGCCGCGCCGTGTCGGCAAGGCTGAGCGCGCCGGCTGCGGCAAGCGCGGAATATTCGCCAAGGGAGTGCCCAGCCACATAGGCGGCCGTTTCAGCGAGCGACACGCCTTTGGTATCGCTCAAGACCCGCATCGCCGCCATGGAGACCGCCATCAGGGCCGGCTGAGCGTTCTCGGTCAGCGTCAAATCGGCTTCCGGGCCTTCCCACATCAAATGTGAGAGTTTCTGGCCAAGGGCCTCATCAACCTCAGAAAAAACGGCCTGGGCCGCAGGATATGCCTTGGCCAGCTCGGCACCCATGCCGACGGCTTGGCTTCCTTGGCCAGGAAAAATGAAAGCAATGCTCATGTGCTGAAAATCGTGGCGGTTGACAGAGGACCGCCAAAGACACTGTTTCAATCTGACCTGTCAAGCAAGTGGATGCCGCGGGGGCCCCGACGGCCTTGCAAAGCACGTGGCAGGCTCTATAAAGCGCCCACCAGCAACCGCTCCGGTCGGAGGCTGAACGGAGGACCGCTTTCGCGGCAGGCTTGAACGGCCGCCCTCCCGTGTCTCCGCTCTTCTGGGCATGCGCTCTAAAGAGCTTTCTTGGGCCTTTCCTTACCAATGCGCCCAGGTTGAGGCTTCGCGCCGGAGCAATGAAGAAGGAAAGGCTATTCATGCCTCTCTATGAGCATGTGTTCTTGGCGCGCCAGGATATCTCGGCGCAGCAAGTCGAAGGTCTGGTCGACACCTACCGCTCTCTCCTTGAGGAGAATAGCGGCAAGGTCGGCAAGACTGAATATTGGGGCCTCAAGTCCCTCTCTTACCGCATCAAGAAGAATCGCAAGGCCCACTACACGCTGATCAACATCGAGGCACCCCACGAGGCGGTTGCGGAGATGGAGCGGCAAATGGGTCTGTCGACCGATGTCATTCGCTTCATGACCATCAAGGTCGATGAGCACGAAACCGAGCCTTCGGCCATGATGCGCCGTTCGGACGACCGCGACGGTCGTGGCGATCGAGGCCGTCACCATGGCGGACGCCGTGACCACGGCCCGCGCGAGCCTCGTCCCGAACGCACCGAAGCGGCCAAGCCAAGCGAGCCCGCTGCTGAAGAGAAGAAAGAAGAGACGAAAGAGGAGTCCGGCGAATGAGCTCCACCTCCATGCAGGCCCGCCGCCCGTTCTACCGCCGGCGCAAGACCTGCCCCTTCACAGGCGATAAGGCACCCACGATCGACTACAAGGATGTGAAGCTGCTCCAGCGTTACGTGTCCGAGCGCGGCAAGATGGTGCCAAGCCGGATCACGGCGGTGTCGGCCAAGAAGCAGCGCGAGCTGGCCCGGGCCATCAAGCGCGCCCGTTTCCTTGGGCTGTTGCCGTATCTCATTCAGTAGGCTGACGCGCCAAACACGGCGCACGACGTGACGAGAAAGTTGGGGTAGGCCTGATGGCCTCCCCTAACCGCTCTTCAAAGGAGGCGGGACAGCGAAAACGATGCCAACACAGATACTTATTGGCGTAGGCGCAGGCCTTGTCTCAGCGGCTCTCTTTGCATCGGCCGCTCTGGCGGGCGCATTCGCCGGCATTCCCTTCTATCTCGCGCCGCTGCCGCTGTGCCTCGCCGGGCTCGGTTGGGGCCGCGCCACCGTCCTGATCGCGGCCGCGACAGGAGCACTGCTCCTAGCCGTCGTACTCAGCGCCCCTCTCGGGCTGGCTTTCGGGCTCACGCTGGGCCTCCCCATCGTCACGCTCATCCACCTCCTGCTTCTGGCGCGCCCCGCCGCAGTGCCGAATGAGGAAGGCGCTGCCGCCCTTGAGTGGTATCCCCCTGGCCGGCTCGTCGGCTGGGCGGCGATGATGGCCGGATTCTTGGCCGGCCTTCTCGCCCTTGCGCTTGGGCCGGACGTGGAGACCTATCGCCAGCAGGTTGGCGCCCTCCTCAGTCCCGAACTCATCGCGGCGCTCGATCCCGACGGCAACATCTTCACGCCGGAGACCGTCGAAAAACTCAAAGTCGTTTTGGCCAAGACCCTGCCGGCCGCGTTCGCGGTCGTCTGGCTGATCATTGTCCTCTTCAATCTTTGGGTGGGTGGATTCATTGTCGAGTCATCGGGCCGCGCCTTACGTCCCTGGCCCGATCTGCATGCTCTCGAAGTGCCGAACGCCTTTGTCGCCGTCTTTGCCGTCGCGCTCGCCCTGTCGTTCTTGCCAGGGATCGTTGGCGTGCTCGCCACCGGCTTTGCCGGTGCGATGCTGTTCGCCTACGTGCTGCAAGGCTTGGCGGTGATTCACACCTACAGCCTCGGCATGACCATGCGCCCGCTTCTGCTGGTCGCGGTTTATCTCGGAATTCTGTTCTTAGGCTGGGTCGCCATCGTGGTCGCCATTATCGGTCTCGGCGAGCCCTTGTTCGGCTTACGCCGCGGCCCCCGCACACCCAACACCCCGCCATCCAGAGACGACGAAACAGACTGACAACACATAGGAGTAGAACGCATGGAAGTCATTTTACTTGAGCGCATCGGCCGCCTTGGCCAGATGGGCGACGTGGTCAACGTGAAGGACGGTTACGCGCGCAACTTTCTCTTGCCGCGGGGCAAGGCACTTCGCGCCACCGATACCAACCGCAAGCACTTCGAGAGCCAGCGCGCGCAGCTCGAGGCTCGCGATCTCGAAGCCAAAACGGAAGCCGAGGCCGTCTCCGGCAAGCTCAATGGCGAGACCTTCATTGTCATCCGGCAAGCCGGCGACAACGGTCAGCTTTACGGCTCAGTCTCCACACGTGACATCTCAACCGCCGTCACCGAAGGCGGCTTCTCCATCGAACGCCGTCAGGTCCTTCTCGACCGGCCGATCAAGGCCCTTGGCCTGCACGAAGTTCGTGTCTCGCTTCACGGCGAGGTGGAGCCGAATATCGTCGTCAACGTGGCGCGGTCCGAGGAAGAGGCTGCCCGCCAGGCGCGCGGTGAGGACGTCACCCGCACTCTGAGCGACGAGGAAGAGGACGCGGAAGCCGCGCTCGAAGCCGCCGAAAGCTTGTTCGAGGAAGGTGCGAAGCCCGAAGAAGAGCAGCCGTCGGAGGCGGTCGAAGAGACCACCGAGAAGACAAGCGAGGACGAGACGCCCGCATAGTCACGCGGGGGCGTGCACCGCTGAAGCCTTAAGTAACGCTAGAGGCAGGCTGTTGTCCTGCCTGCCTCTAGTCTAAGCTAGCCTTGGCTCGACTTCGACGACTCGGTGGAGCCCGAGGTCATGACTAGGCGTGCGACATGGATGTTTCGCCCGCTCGTCAATACCCTTGAGCGGACCGTCACAACCGGTCATCTGAGACTGGTTGACAGTGATGGTTGTGCTTACGACTTCGGCGATCGCAGTGGCCCGCAAGTCATCGCCCGCATCACCGACAAGCGTACCGAGCGCCAACTCACACTCAATGCACCGTTCGCCATTGGCGAGGCCTACATGGACGGCCGCCTCGTTCTCGAACACGGCACGATTTACGACTTTCTCGAACTGCTGCTGACCAACGCCCAGCACCGCCAGCCTCGCTGGCTGCATTTTCTCGATCGCTTCATGTACGCGACGCAGCGCCTACAGCATTTCAATCCCATTGGCCGTTCGAAGCGGAACGTCGCCCACCATTACGACCTCGACAGCTCCCTCTACGCGCTGTTCCTTGATCCGGACCGGCAGTATTCCTGCGCCTATTTCGAGCATGACGGCATGTCGCTCGAAGACGCGCAGGAAGCCAAGAAGCGCCACCTCGCGGCCAAGCTCTATCTCGCCGACGGCATGCACATCCTCGACATTGGCTCTGGCTGGGGCGGCCTCGCGCTCTACCTGGCCAAGACCGCCCATGTGGAGGTCACCGGCATCACTTTGAGCGAGGAGCAGCTCAGAATCGCGCGAGAACGCGCCCGAGCCGAAGGCCTGGCGAAAGCCGTCAACTTCGAGCTCTGCGACTACCGCAATCTGGAGGGCAAGTTCGACCGGATCGTCTCGGTCGGCATGTTCGAACATGTCGGATCTGCCCATTACCGAATGTTCTTCCGCCAGATGAACCGGCTGCTCACCGACAACGGCGTGGCAGTGCTTCATTCGATCGGCCGCTTCGACGGCCCGGCCGCGACCAATCCCTTCATCGCCAAGTACATCTTCCCCGGCGGCTACATCCCGGCCCTCAGCGAGGTACTGCCCGCGGTCGAACGCGAGGGCCTGCTGGCCACCGACGTTGAGATCCTGCGGCTGCACTACGCCATGACCTTGCGTCATTGGCGCCAGCGCTTCCGCGGCGCCTGGCATACGGCGGCCGAGAAGTTCGGAGAGCGCTTCTGCCGCATGTGGGAAATGTATCTGGCGGGCTCGGAGACGGGTTTCCGCTACCAGAACCTGATGGTCTTCCAGCTCCAGGTGACCAAGGATCAGTGCGCGCTACCTCTGACCCGCGACTATTTCTTTGACGCCGAGCGCGAGTTGCGAATGCGCGAACGCCACGCGAGCCCCCAGCGCAAGCGCCGGAGCAGCCGCTAGCGGGATATCAACACTGTCTGTGCATGACAGAAAAATAACAGGCTTGCATAGAGAATCAGTGTTCTGCCAGGCGCGCCCCTTTGGTTAGCTAGCGCATGACCGCACTGATTCGCCCTGCCGACACCTCCGAAACGCCGGTTTTCCGGGAGTCGCCCCACAATCTGGAGGCCGAACAGGCGCTTCTGGGTGCCATCCTTGTCAACAACGAGGCCCTAGACCGGGTCTCGACCTTCCTGAAGCCCGGACATTTCTTCGATCCCCTTCATGGGCGCATCTTCGAAAGCGCGTCCAAGTTGATCATGGGCGGCAAGCGGGCGACACCGATCACGCTGAAGACGTTCTTCCAGAACGACGAGCCCGTGGCCGACCTCCCGGTGCCGCAATATCTCGGCCGGCTGGCGGCAAACGCCACCACCATCATCAACGCCGAGGACTATGGCCGCACCGTCTACGACCTCGCCATACGACGCCAGCTCATCGACATCGGCGAAGGCATGGTCAACACGGCCTTCGACTCTCCGATCGATGCCGCGCCCTCCGACCAGATCGAGGATGCCGAGCAGCAGCTTTACGAACTGGCAGAGACGGGAAAGTACGGCGCCGGGTTCGAGCCCTTCTCCGCCGCGCTGACCGATGCCATCGACATGGCCGCCAACGCCTATCAGCGCGACGGTGGATTGTCGGGGATCGCTACGGGCTTCTCTGACCTCGATCAGCGCATGGGCGGACTTCAGGCCTCGGACCTGATCATCATCGCCGGACGTCCCGCCATGGGAAAGACGGCGCTCGCCACCAACATCGCCTACCACGTCGCCAAAGCGAACGCCGCCAACGCAGGCGGCGATACGCCGGCCGATGGCGCGGTCGTCGGCTTCTTTTCCCTGGAAATGTCGGCGGAGCAGCTCGCCACCCGCATCATCTCCGAACAGTCCTACATCCCCTCTGAGCGCATCCGCCGCGGCCGCATCGACTCCGACCAGTTCGACCGCATCGTCGAAGTCTCCCAGGAGCTTCAGAACCTGCCGCTGTTCATCGATCAGACCGGCGGCATCACCGTGGCCCAGCTCGCCGCCCGCGCACGGCGCCTGAAACGCCAGCGTGGGCTCGGCTTCATCGTGGTCGACTATCTCCAGCTTCTGTCGGGCTCCTCGCGGCGCGCGCAGGAGGGCCGCGTCCAGGAGGTGTCGGAAATCACCACGGGGCTCAAAGCCCTGGCTAAGGAGCTGCATGTGCCTATCCTGGCCCTCTCCCAGCTTTCCCGTCAGGTCGAGCAGCGGGAGGACAAGCGGCCGCAACTGGCTGATTTGCGCGAATCCGGCTCCATCGAGCAGGACGCCGATGTGGTAATGTTCGTGTTCCGTGAGGAATACTACCTGGAGCGGAGCCAGCCCCGCGAGAACACAGAAGAGCACCGGCAGTGGCAACAGGACATGGAGACGGTCACCGGCAAGGCCGACGTGATCATCGGCAAGCAACGGCACGGCCCGACGGGGACGGTGACGCTGCAGTTCACGCCGGAGTTCACCCGGTTCTCCAATCTCGCCCCGTCGGAGCGTCTGCCGGAGCGCAGCGAGTGAGCCACGCGCGCACGCGCGACGCCGCTGCGGACAACAAGGTGCCCCCGGACAGCACCGCCCTGCTCACCATCGATCTCAATGCGCTGATTGCCAATTATGATCGTTTGCGCGAACTTGCCGCGCCGGCCGAATGCGCCGCGGTCGTCAAAGCCGATGCCTACGGTCTTGGTGTGACCGAAGTCGCACCGGCCTTGTGGCGCGCCGGCTGCAAGACCTTCTTCGTAGCGACACTGCCGGAAGCGGAAGAGCTGCGCGCGCTGCTGCCCGAAGCGGTGATCTATGTGTTCAGCGGCCTCCTGCCTGGGACGGCGGACATCTACCGCAAAGCAGACCTACGCCCCGTCCTGAACAGCGCCGAGGAAATCCGCGAGTGGGCCGCCCAATGCAGCCGCTACGGCGAAGCGCTCCCTTGCGCGGTCCATATCGACAGCGGCATGAACCGGCTCGGTCTGACGGCAGCCGACGTCGAGGCCGTGTCCAACAACCGGGAGCTTTGGTCGGCGCTCTCGCTTTCTTTGGTGATGAGTCATCTGGCCTGCGCCGACGATGCTTCGCACGCCAAGAACGCGGCCCAACGCGACATCTTCGACAGCTTGCGTGCGCGATTGCCCGAGACGCGGGCGAGCCTTGCCAACTCGGCCGGCATCCTGCTCGGCGCCGACTTCGTCTACGATCTGGTGCGGCCCGGCATCGCCCTTTACGGCGGACATCCGCAGCGGCGCGGACCCAATCCGTTTCAGCCCGTCGTGCACCTGATCGGACGCATTCTCCAGGTGCGCGAGGCGGAGCCCGGCGAGACGGTGGGCTACGGCGCTACGCGTACACTGCCCAACGGCGCACGCATCGCAATTGTTTCGGTGGGCTACGCCGACGGGTTGTTCCGCGCGCTCTCCGTGGCCGACGGCGGCGAAGGACTGGCCGTCCGCATCGGCGACCATGCCGCCCCGATCCTGGGACGCGTGTCCATGGACTTGATCGCCATCGACGTGACGGACGTTCCCAAGACGCACGCGCGGCGCGGCGAATGGGTCGAATTGCTTGGGCACAACATCAGCGCGCACGACCTCGCCAGCCACGCCAACACAATCGACTACGAGGTGCTGACCAGCCTTGGGCGCCGCGCCGTCCGGCGTTTCGTCGGCGGATAGCGCGAAAACGCATGGCCAAAGTCTCCAAAGCTTATGTCTGCCAATCCTGCGGTGCGGTCACGAACAAATGGACGGGAAAGTGCCCGTCCTGCGGGGCCTGGAACTCCATCATCGAGGAAGCGTCCACGCCCACGAGTTCCCCGGCCCTCGTGGCCATAAAGGGCGGCAAGGGACGCCTCGCCAGTCTCGAGACACTGAGCGCGGAGACAGAAGGCGCCTCCCGCATCAAGACAGACATTGCCGAACTCGACCGCGTGCTTGGCGGCGGGCTCGTGCCTGGCGCGGCCGTTCTCGTGGGCGGCGACCCCGGCATCGGTAAGTCCACGCTCCTGCTTCAGACGGCTGCCGAACTTGCCCAAGACGGTCACCGCATCGTCTACCTCTCCGGGGAGGAAGCGCCCGCGCAAGTTCGCATGCGCGCCAGCCGGCTCGGCGTGGCCGAAGCCCCCGTGGCGCTCGGCACCGAAACCAATATCGCCAGCATCATCGCCACGCTCGGCAGCGGACCCGCCCCGGCCCTCGTCGTCATCGACTCCGTTCAAACCCTGTGGTCGGAAGGCATTGAGTCGGCGCCGGGCACGATCTCGCAGCTGCGCGGCTGCGCCTCCGCCCTGATCAGCTATGCCAAGGCCAGCGGCACGACCCTCGTCCTCGTCGGCCATGTCACCAAAGACGGCCAGATCGCCGGCCCCAAAGTGATCGAGCATATGGTCGACACAGTGCTCTATTTCGAGAGCCTAAGCGGCCACCAATTCCGCATCCTACGCGCCGTAAAGAACCGCTTCGGCCCCACCGACGAGATCGGTGTCTTCGAGATGCGCTCTGAGGGTCTCAAAGAGGTGGAGAACCCATCGGCCCTCTTCCTCAACGATGCCGACCGGGGGACGCCCGGCACCGCGGTTCTCGCAGGCATGGAGGGCACTCGACCTATTTTGGTGGAAATACAGGCTCTTGTGGCCCCGAGTTCACTCGGCACTCCACGCCGCGCTGTGGTCGGCTGGGACCCCAACCGGCTCTCCATGCTGCTGGCGGTGCTGGAGGCCCGCTGCGGGGTCCGCCTTGGCAGCCACGATGTCTATCTGAACGTCGCCGGCGGATTGCGCCTTTCCGAACCCGCCGCAGATCTCGCCGCCGCCGCCGCCCTGCTCTCCTCGTTTACGGGCCGTGCGGTCCCCGAGGATGGGGTCTATTTCGGCGAGGTGAGCCTCACCGGCGCTGTCCGCGCCGTCGGACACACCGATCAGCGGCTCAAAGAAGCCGCCAAGCTCGGCTTTGCCCGGGCGGTTGTACCGGCCGCCTCTCTTTCCGCGGAGCGCGAGGTTGAGGGGATCGCCCTGAATCCGGTTTCGCAACTCGATGAGCTGGTTGCGTGGTTCGCTTTGACCGGGGATTAGACCGTTCCCTTGCGACAATGCGACGAGTGTTACCCAGGGGTCATTGCCCGACGGGGCCAATTGTGCTTCATCGCCGGGAATCGTGATAATCTGCCGCCGGCTGGCTGAGGGAGCGTCCGCGACATGCCAATCTCCTGGCTCGATATAATTTTGATCGTCATCATGCTCATCTCGGGCTTTCTGGCGATGGTTCGCGGATTCACCCGCGAAGTCCTGTCGATCTTTTCCTGGGCCATGGCCGCCGTGGCCGCGCTCTATTTCACGCCGCGCTATTACGAGGTGCTGATCCCGTATATCGATAACCCGAGCATCGCCCAGATCGCGTTTGCCGCCGGCGTTTTCATCATCACGCTGATCATCGTGAGCCTGATCACCTTCCGGATCTCCGACAAGATCCTGGACAGCCGGGTCGGCGCCTTGGACCGGTCCTTGGGCTTCATTTTCGGCCTGGCGCGGGGATTTCTCCTCGTCGCCATCGTCTTCATCCTCTTCACCGCGCTTGCCCGAGACCAACCAGAATGGGTCCGCAACGCGCGCTCTTATCCCCTTCTTCAAAGGACGCAGGTGGCGATCGAGTCTCTGCTCCCCATGCATCCGGAAGAGTTGCTTCCTGGAGACTCCGATCAGCCCGAGGGCGCACCCGACGGCGAACCGGGGACGGACGCCGCGCCTACGCCGCCAGAACAGCCGTCGTAAGCGCATCAGTAACGAAACAAGTTGCGTGGCATTGAAGCCCTCGCCAGGGCGCCTATTTATGGAGAAGAAAGGCCATGCCCGTGACCGAACAGGCCGAGGTTAGCGACCCTGTCTTGAACTGGCTGGAAGAGGATAGGCTGCACGAGGAGTGCGGCGTGTTCGGAGTGTTTAACCATCCCGACGCCGCCGCGCTGACCGCGCTCGGCCTACACGCACTCCAGCATCGCGGCCAGGAAGCCGCCGGCATCGTCAGCTTCGACGGTGAGCACTTCCACACCGAGCGCCGCCTGGGCCTCGTCGGAGACCACTTCACCTCACGCCCCGTGATCGACCGCCTGATGGGCGACATGGCCGTTGGCCATGTTCGATACTCGACCTGCGGCGATGCCGTACTGCGGAACGTCCAGCCGCTCTTCGTCGACCTTGAGTCCGGCGGCTTCACGCTCTGCCACAACGGCAACCTCACCAATGCGCTCACTTTGCGCGAGTCCCTCATCAGAAAAGGCGCCATCTGCCAGTCGACGACCGACACTGAGGTGATCCTTCACCTCGTGGCGCGTAGCGAGAAGACCCAATTCGTGGAGCGCTTCATCGAGGCGCTACTCCAGGTCGAAGGTGCCTACGCTTTTGTCGGCATGACCAACAAAAAGCTGGTGGGCGCGCGCGATCCATTCGGGATCCGGCCACTCGTGCTCGGCCGCTTGGGCGATGCCTGGGTGCTTTCCTCCGAGACCTGCGCGCTCGACATCATTGGCGCAGAGTTCGTCCGCGAGGTGGAAAATGGCGAGGTCGTCGTTGCCACCCGCGAAGGCGGGCTGGAGAGCCACCGCTTCGTGCCCAAGCATCCCGCACGGCTGTGCATCTTCGAATACATCTACTTCGCCCGCCCCGATTCCATCATCGGCGGCCGTTCGGTCTACGACGTGCGCAAGGAAATGGGCCTGCAGCTGGCACGCGAAGCCCCCGCCGACGCCGACATGGTGGTACCGATCCCGGATAGCGGCGTGCCCGCGGCCATCGGTTATGCGCAAGAGTCTGGCCTGCCGTTCGAGTTCGGCATCATCCGCAACCATTATGTGGGCCGCACCTTTATTGAGCCGGAGCAACGCATTCGCCAGCTTGGCGTCAAGCTGAAGCACAGCGCCAATGAGCTTCAGGTGAAGGGCAAACGTATCGTGCTCATCGACGACAGCGTCGTGCGCGGAACCACGTCGGTGAAGATTGTGCAAATGATGCGTGAGGCCGGCGCAAAGGAAGTGCATATGCGCGTTTCGAGCCCGCCGATCACGCATCCGGACTTCTACGGCATCGACACGCCCGACCAAGACAAACTACTCGCAGCAAACCGCTCGCTTGAGGAGATGCGCTCCTTTATCGGCGCAGATTCACTGGCCTTCATTTCTGTCGACGGCATCTATCGGGCCATGGGCCTTGAGGCCCGCGACGACGACAATCCGCAATTCACCGACCACTGCTTCACCGGCGAATACCCGACGCGCCTACGCGACCGCGAAGGCCCGCCCGTCCAGAAGCAACTTTCCTTCCTCGCCGAGGTCGGTTGAGCGAGCAACGTCTTAAAGGCCGTATCGCGCTGATCACCGGCGCCTCGCGTGGCATCGGACGCGCAGCCGCGCGCCTTTTCGCGCGCGAAGGCGCGCACGTTCTGTTGCTGGCGCGGCAGCAAAAGACGCTCGAGACCGTGGATGACGAGATCAAGGCCGAGGGCGGCGTTGCCTCGATCATCCCCCTCGATCTCGAGGACGGACAGACCATCGACGCTCTGGGCCCAGCGCTTTATGAGCGCTTCGGCCGGCTCGACATCCTGGTTGGAAATGCGGGCGTTCTCGGTGGCTTACGCCCGCTGACTCATATCCCGTCTGAGATCTGGGACCGCGTGCTGGCCGTGAACCTCACCGCCAATTGGCGCCTGATCCGCACCTTGGACCCGTTACTCCAACGCTCCGATGCAGGGCGGGTCGTATTCGTCACCTCGCCGCGCGCCGCGAGCCTCGGCCGCGCCTACTGGGCGCCCTACTCCGTCTCCAAGGCGGCACTCGAAACGCTCGCAAAAACTTACGCGAACGAAACCGCCGACAGTCCGATCTGCGTCAACCTCGTTGACCCCGGGGCGACGGCCACCGCCATGCGTGCCGAGGCGTTTCCGGGCGAGGACCAGGACACGCTGAAGACGCCTGAGGCGGTGGCAGAAGTCATCCTGCGCCTTGCCCTGCCAGACTTCACAGAGACGGGCGAGATCGTCGCCGTGTGAGTGCTACGCCTTCGCGGACTAAGCAGGCGGGCGCGACACTACGAACCAAGCACCATACCGTCATAAGCGGGCTCGACCCCGTCAGGCAGTTGATCCTTCAGCGTCTCGTAGTCGAGGTCCACATGCATGTGGGTCAGCACGGCGCGCTTCGGCGCGAGCCGTTCGATCCACGCCAGCGCCTGCTCTAAAGATAAATGGCTCGGATGGTGCGTGTAGCGAAGGGCGTCGATGATCCATATGTCGAGCCCCTTGAGATGATGGAGCGACTCTTGCGGGAAATCGCTGACGTCAGGCGAATAGGCGATATCCCCGAAGCGAAATCCCAGCGTATCGCTCTGCCCGTGACGCTGGAGAAACGGAACGGCTTCGATAGCTCCGCCCGGTCCATCGATCCGGACCGTCTCACCCGGTCGAATTTCGTGTCCGCTTAGCACGGCCGGGTACTCGCTCCCCTCGGGCGTCTCGAAGCAATAGGCGAAGCGCTCGCGGAGAACCTTGCCCGTCTCCTCGGTGTAGTAGACATCGACGCGGCGGCGCTGGTTATAGGCCACCATGCGCAGGTCATCGATGCCGTGGCAGTGGTCGGCGTGGTCGTGGGTAAACAGCACGCCGTCAAGAAGGCCAACGCCGACATCGATCAACTGTTCGCGCAGGTCAGGCGGCGTGTCCACGAGAACACGAGTCACCCCGTCCGGCCCTTCGCGCTCTATAAGCATCGCGCAACGGCGGCGGCGGTTCTTCGGATTGTTCGGGTCGCACGCGCCCCACTCATTGCCGATGCGCGGCACGCCACCTGACGTGCCGCAGCCGAGGATGGTGATTTTCAAGCTCATGCGGCGTTCGGCTGCGCCCCCAACGCCGAGCGCGGCACCTTGGTGAATAGGTTGAAAAAGTTCTCTGTGGTGATCTGCGCCAGTTCGTCCGCACTAATCCCGCGCACGGTCGCCAAGCGCGTCGCCGTATGTGCCACGAAAGACGGCTCATTGGTTTTGCCACGGAAGGGCTCCGGCGCCAGATAGGGCGCGTCCGTCTCCACCAGCACGCGGGTTGACGGCACAGTGCGCGCAATCTCGCGCAAGGCGTCTGCTTTTTTGAACGTGACAACGCCCGAGAACGAGACGAAGCCGCCGAGCGCAAGGCCGCGCTTGGCGAGGTCCGGCCCGCTGGTGAAACAATGAAGGACAAAGGGGAATGCGCCCTTCTCGCTCTCTTCCTCGAGGATGCGGGCAACGTCCTCGTCTGCTTCGCGCGCATGGATCACCAGCGGCAAGCCCGTCTCGCGCGCCGCGGCGATATGGGTGCGAAAGCCCTTCTCTTGGGCATCGCGTGGACTGTGGTCGTAGTGGTAGTCGAGCCCGGCCTCGCCGATCGCCACGACTTTCGGGTGGCGTGCGATCTCGATCAGCTCATCGGCTGTCACGTCCGGCTCTTCGGCGGCATTGTGCGGATGGGTCCCGATCGAACAGAAGACGTTGTCGCGCGCCTCGACAATGTCCTTGAGCTTGCCGAACTGCGCGACCCGGGTCGAGATGGTCACCATGAGCGCCACACCCGCGTCTTGGGCACGCGCCAGGACGGCGTCGAGCTCGTCGCTGAGCTGCGGAAAATCGAGGTGGCAGTGACTGTCGATCAACATCACGGAAAGATGAAAATACCTAACGTCTTCAGGTTGCTAGTTTGCCGCTCAAGCAACAGATTCGCCCTCTATGTGCAGCATCTGGCTAGCGGACACAATAGCGCCATCCGGCACGCTGCGTGGGCGCCATTCTTAAGAGGACCGGAATGCCCAAACGCCCTTCACTTATGCTTGCCTTCCTGGCGACGCCCGCCGTCGCGCTCGCCCTGTTCATGGCCGCCAGCACCCCGGCCGAGGCCGGCTGTAGCAAACGGGTCGTTCTCTACGACGCCTCGTGGTGCCCTTATTGCCGGCAGGTCCGGGCCATCCTTGCCCGCAACAACATCCGCTACACCAGACGCGACGCCACGACGCCTACGGTGCAAGACGAGATGAAAGCGCGGTTTGGCAACACCTCGGTCCCGCGGACCCTCGTTGGCGGCGTGCTGGTCAACGGCGTCAACGAGGCGCAAATCAAAAAGCTGTGCCGCTCATAGAGAGGCCTTAGGACGCCGGCGCCTCGTCGTCCGGTTCCACATAGCGCGGGAAGACGGCTTCGGGTTTCGGCAGCACCGTCCCCGGCGCGAGGCGCGCCTCGGGGCCAAGGCTCGCGAACGCACGCGCGTCGGCCGGAACATTGAGCTGATCGAGTAGCTTCGCTCCGCTTTCCGGCATCACCGCCTGCACCAAGATGGCGGCCTGGCGGACCACTTCCGCCGTCACATAGAGGATCGTCCCCATACGCTCCGGATTGGTCTTCTTGTGCGCCCACGGCTCCTCGCCGGCGAAGTACCGGTTCGCATCGGCGATCAACCCCCAGATGATTTCGAGTGCCCGGTGGATGGCATAGGCATCGATGGCCTCCTCGACCCGCGGCAAGATGGTATCAGCGCTTGCGAGAATGGCCTCGTCAGCGTCGGTGAGCTTGCTCGGGGCCGGCAACGTCCCTTCGCAGTTCTTGGCGATCATGGACAGCGAGCGCTGCGCCAGATTGCCCAGATCGTTGGCGAGGTCGGCGTTGATGCGTTGCACGATGCCGTCGCGGCTGTAATTGCCGTCCTGGCCGAACGGCACCTCGCGCAGCAAGAAATATCGAATCTGATCCACGCCATAATCGCGCGCGAGCACAAACGGGTCGATCACATTGCCGACCGACTTCGACATCTTCTCTCCGCGATTGTAGAGAAAGCCGTGACCGAACACTTGCCGCGGTAGCTCCACCCCGGCCGACATCAAAAACGCCGGCCAATAGACAGCGTGAAAGCGAATGATGTCCTTGCCGACAATGTGCGCGTCGGCCGGCCAATATTTCTTGAAGGAACCGGAGTCCTCGTCGGGAAAACCGACGCCAGTGATGTAGTTCGTCAGCGCATCCACCCACACATACATGATGTGTTTCGGATCGCCGGGAACCGGCACGCCCCAATCGAACGTGGTGCGCGAGATGGAAAGATCCTGAAGCCCGCCCCGCACGAAGCTCTTCACTTCGTTGGCGCGCGTCTCCGGGCCGATGAAGTCCGGATGCGCCTCGTAATGAGCCAACAACTTGTCCTGGAACGACGAGAGCCGGAAGAAATAGCTCTCCTCTTCGACCCATTCGACGGGCGTGCCTTGCGGCGACAGCTTCTGGCCGTCGGGTCCGTCCGTCAGCTCGCTCTCGTCGTAATAAGCTTCGTCGCGCACCGAGTACCATCCGGCGTACTTGCCGAGATAAATGTCGCCCGCCTCTTGCATGCGCCGCCACAGCTCTTGCACCGAACGGGCGTGGCGCTCCTCGCGCGTGGTGATGAAATCGTCATGGGAGCAGTTGAGCGCCTGCACCATGTCCCGGAACTTCGGCGTGTTGCGGTCGGCCAGCTCCGCCGCGCTAATCCCTTGCGCACGTGCCGTTTGCAGCATCTTGATGCCGTGCTCGTCCGTGCCGGTAAGGAAGTACACGTCCCGCCCCTGCAGGCGCCGGAAACGCGCAAGCGCGTCCGTCGCCACCGCCTCATAGGCGTGGCCGATATGGGGCGCGTCGTTCGGATAAGAGATCGCCGTGGTGATGTAGTAGGGCCGCTGTTCAGCCATGGCCGAGACATAGCCTTGGCCGCCGCCCCCGGCAAGCGCTCACGCTGCGCCCTCGACAGGATGCTCTTGAACGAGCTCTTGGAGCCCGAACCATGTGTTCAGCACGAGGAGGCTGCGATCGAGGTTGAGCGCAAAGGCTTCTGCGCGGGCCTCGAAAATCCTCTCCCAGATATCTGCCCAGGAAGAAAGGTTATCTTTTGACACCAGCGCCTTGGCGAGCTTGTGCTCCGCTTCGCTGGCTCCTTGGCCGGTGGCGCCGGCCCGGATCAGGCGTTCGATCAGTCCGAGTAACAGCGCCAGGTACAGCTCCAGACGCTCCGTATCGCCCGCGCCCGCCAGATGTTCTGCCTGTTTGTGGAGCGCGGCCCCGTCGAGCGCCGGAAGTGCCTCGAAGTTGGCGATGATCTGATCGTAAAGCTCAATGCCCTCTCCCGAGACAAGCTCGAGGGCGCGCCGCACGCTTCCTTGCGCGAGGGTAAGCGCCAGACGGAGCGCTTTTTCGTCGGCCTCCACGCCATCCCGTTCCAGTGCCGCGCGCACCGCAGCACTCAACGGCGCATCTGCCAAGGGCGCGAGACGAAGCGTCCGCGTGCGTGAGCGGATCGTCACCGGAAGACGTCCCTCGGCACTCGACACTAGAAGAAACAGCGTGCGCGGCGGTGGTTCTTCCAGCGCCTTCAGCAACGCATTTGCCGCGTTCTGATTCAGCTCATCGGCACGGTCGACCACGACAACCCGCCAGGTGTCCGCGCCCGCGGTGTTGCCCAGAAAGGCCCGCAAACGGCGCACCTCGTCGACGCCGATCCACTGGGAATAGCGCTTCGACTTCTCGACCCAGGACCGCCGGATGACGAGCAGGTTGGGATGCGCGATCCCTGCTACTTTGCGAAACACCGGATCGTTCGCCGGGACGTCACCGGCCTCGCCCTCATCGCCATGGGCCAACACGGTCCGGGCGAAGCGATATGCGAGCGTCGCCTTGCCGATACCTTCGGGCCCAACGAGGAGCAAGGCGTGGTGCATGCGTCCACTGCGCAGTGCAGTTTCGAACTCGGCAATCGCCTCATCATGGCCGAAGACGCGATCCACGTCGCGCGGCGTGGAGAACGGGTCGAGACGGTCAGGCTCCACCGCCGCGCCACGCGCTCGCTCGGCCGCGGCACTCATCGGCAAACAGTGCTCATCGAACAGTGCTCATGGGTTCAGCCGGCGAAGAACCGCTTCCCAAACATCCTCGGCCACCATGGCCTCTGGCTGGCTCGCATCGACGACAATGCAGCGGCCCGGCTCTTCCTCCGCGATATCGAGGAAGGCGCGGCGAATTCGCTCATGGGTCATCAACTCCTGCCCCTCGAACCGGTCGGGTTCGGCGCCCTCCGCGCGAGCCTGCGCCCGCGCAAGCCCTTCGTCGGCCGGAATGTCGAGGATAAACGTGACGTCCGGCGACAGCGCTCCGACAGTCAGTTGTTCCAGCGCGTTGATCAATCCGCGGGGCACACCTCCCGTCACGCCCTGATAGGCGCGCGTGGAATCGACGAACCGATCGCACACCACCCACTTGCCCTCTTGCAGTGAATCCTTGATCGAGGTGTCGACGTGATCGCCGCGCGCTACGGCGAACATGACCGCCTCGGCCAACGGGCCGAATTGCGAAATTTCACCAGCGAGCAGCGCCTCACGGATTTCTTCGGCCGCGGGCGACCCCCCCGGCTCCCGCGTGGCAAAGACCGCGCGCCCGGCACGCGACAGCCTGTTCGCGAGGATCCCGGCTTGGGTCGACTTGCCCGACCCCTCGCCGCCCTCAAAGGTGATGAACCTGCCGATTTCGATGCCGCGTTGCATGTCAGTGGCTAAAGGAGCCAGCCAAAGGCGAGCACAAGAAGGGAGTCGATCCCGCGCATGGCGAAGTTGCTGCTGGCGATGTTCTCACCGGCATAAAGCGGAATCTCATTGGTCGCCGATGATTCCGCCGCGCTGACGCGTAGTGTTGCAATCTGATCGCCTTTGCGAATGGGCGCCTTGATCGGACCATTGTAGATGATTTCGGCGGACACCGCGCCCGTGGCGGACGCGGGTAGCAGCAGATCGATGTCGCCGTCGCCGACCAGCGGGACGTAATGCTTCTCGCCGCCCCACACGAGCGCGTCACTGACCTTCTGCCCTTCGTCGAAAAGCCGGAACGGCTTGAAACTCTTGAAGCCCCATTCCAGCATCCTGCGGGACTCCGACTCCCGTTCGTTCTTGTTCTGCAATCCCGTCACCACGAGGATCAGGCGCTGGTCGCCGCGCTTGGCGCTGGACACCAACCCATAACCAGACTCCTTGAGAAAACCAGTCTTCAATCCGTCCACGCCAATATCGGCCCAGACCAACGGATTGCGGTTGCGGAAGGTGAACCTGTCCCGGTAACGGAACTCCTTCTGGGCGAAATAGGGGTAATACTCCGGATAAGTCTCGACGAGATGTTTGGAGAGGACCGCGAGATCCCGCGCCGACATCACGTGACCTTCCGCCGGCAATCCGTTCGAGTTCACGAAGTGCGACTGCGTTAGGCCGATCTCCTTTCCGTAGTCGTTCATCATCTTGACGAAGGCTTCTTCGGTTCCCGCAATGCCTTCGGCGAGGATGATGCTTCCGTCATTTGCCGATTGAACGGCAACGCCTTGAAGAAGATCGCTGATGAGGATCGGATCGCCGAGCGGCGCAAACATGGCTGCGGTGCCCGAGGGCGCACCGCCCGTGCGCCAGGCGTACTCGCTGACCACGAAACTATCGTCGAGCTTGATCCGTCCGGCCTTCAATTCGCGGAACACCACGGCAAGCGTCATGAGCTTGCTCATGCTCGCCGGCACGATCTGAGCGTCCGCCTCCTTCTCGAAGAGAACGAGATCGGCGCCCGGATCCATCAAAATCGCGTTCTGCGCCTTGGTTTGAAAACCCTCCGGGGTCTTCTTCTTGGACTGAGCCTGGGCATGGTCCGCCAGCGCCACCGCGCCAAGCACGAGGACGGCGCACAGCGCGGCACTTCTCATTGATCTACGCGTGGTGGGCACGAGCGAAGCAGACTGAATAGAGCTGACAATGAAACACCGCCATCCCGTGGCGGCGGCTTGCGTTCACTATCAAACGCCCGTCGGCAAAAATCAACCGGCTTCGCGCCAACTCTCAGTTCTGCAAGACTATTTTGGCACCGTGATAGCCTGCATCAGTCAACAGCGGCAGCGCGGCCGCCGCCTCGATGGCATCGGCGAACGGCCCCACGCGAACCCGGTAGTAGGTCTCCGCGCCGACCTCGACCGCGCTGACATCGACCTGACCGATCCCCGCAAGCGTGACCATCGCGCGCATTGCGTTGTCTTTGTCCTTAAAAGAGCCCGCCTGGATCGCCGGTCCGCCAAGCGACGTCGCTTGCGGCGGCGCAAGATGCGACGGCTGGGGTATGGCCCCCGTTTCGTCCGGCGCGCCTTCCAGCGC
>Ga0209013_10001385_pt1 | contig 22330 bp, 18 predicted proteins | sample Cruoilmetagenom2_FD_187291 | JGI IMG/M metagenome (GOLD analysis project Ga0209013, IMG submission 187291) | Oil polluted marine microbial communities from Coal Oil Point, Santa Barbara, California, USA - Sample 2 (SPAdes) (version 2) | ecosystem: Environmental > Aquatic > Marine > Oil seeps ... | reverse complement strand
ATTCCGGGGATGATGTCTTTGAGCGTGCTGATCGGAGCCATGATCTGGGCGCCGATGCCCGGGTGTTGGCGCATCACGGCGAACTCCTCGTCCGAGAGCCCGCCCGGTTTGTTGAGGATTCCATCGCGGATCCCCAGCTTGCCGACGTCGTGGAGAATGGCTGCGATGCGGACCCGGAAGACCTGCTCCTGGGTGAGGTCGAGGTGGCGAGCGATGGCCATCGAGTAGGAGCTGACGCGCTCCGAATGTCCGTGGGTGTAAGGATCCTTGGCGTCGATGGCGGCGGCCAGGGTTTGGATGGTTTCGAGGAAGAGCTCCTGGTTCTGTCGCAGCGCCTTCTTGAGACGACGGACCAGGGCCTCGATGCTGCCGGCCATGTTGTTGAAGTTGCTGCCGAGCTTGGCAATTTCGTCGTTTCCGCGGACCGTTGCCCGCACCCCAAGATCGCCGTCGGCGATCTGGAACGAGGTGGCGGCGAGGTTCTGTAGCGGCGTGATGAGCCAGCGGCTTAAGGCGAGACCGATGCCGAGCGCCACCAGGGCCGCGAGGGCGCTCAAGCCCAGCGTGCGCTGCTGCATGACCCGCACCGGAGCAAAGGCTTCGGCCGTGGGCCGTTCCACCACCATTCCCCAGCCGAGGACGCCCACCGGAGCGACCGAACCCAAGACCTCTCCGGTGTCGAGCTCGAGGGGGTGGTGATATGTACGTGTGAGTCGCAGCGGGTTGCGGAGAAAGTCCCGCACCAGAGGCGACCCGGCGAGACTCCGGCCCCGCAGGCTCGGCTGCCGCGAAACCACCACCCGCCCGTGGTCGTCGATGAGGCTCACCAGGAGGCCGGAGTACGCGTTGTCCGCAAGGTTCGTCTGGATGGGACCGAGATCGAGGACTCCGGCCAGGGTTCCCCAGACCTCCCCGTCCCGCGAACGCAGGGGAAAGGCGAGGATCGCCTTGGGCGCTTCCTCCCTCGGAAGATCGAGGAGAAGTTCCTCCACCCGGTTCCCTGTGATCGCCCTCTCGTGGGCTTCCCGGACGGCCTCGTCGAGGGGTTGGATGGCTGCGGGGTCGAGCTGGGGTGATCGGATATAGGCGCCCTCGCCGTAGCTGTCGAGGATCTGCAGGTAGACAAAAGATCGACCGGGCTCGTTGGCAATTCCCTGAAGGAGCTCCTCAAAGGAGGCGACGTCGATGGTGTCGGCAGCTGCGAGGGCGCGGGCGGTGCTTGCCAGCAGGGTGCGGTGTCCTCCCAGAAAGAGAGAGACCTCACCTGCCAGGCTCACTGCCTGTCGTTGGAGATATCGCTTCTCGACCGTGGTGAGGTGTTCCCGGTTGTACGAGGCGAGTAGGAGACCGACCACTATCACCGGGACCACGGTCACCAACACCAACGTGGCGGCGATGGGATAGGTCAGGCTGGAACGAAATCGTGCACCAAAGCCCATGGGAACAAGAAGAATATATCATGGCGGGGTGGGGGAAATCCTGGCAATTGGTGTTCAAGCGGGGTCATTGGCTGGGGAGGGACGGTGACTCTCGACCGACGGACCGCTGCGCGCACGCTGCGTGAGATAGCCGATCTGCTGGAGGTCCACGGCGAAAACGTCTATCGCGTCCGCGCATTTTCAAACGCGGCGCGAGCCGTGGAGCGGGTGGAAGGAGACTTGGCGGAGATGGTGGCGAGCGGCGACGTGCTGCAGCTGCGCGGGGTGGGCCGCGGGACTGCGGCGGTCCTCGAGGAGCTGGCGGCCGGGAGGCAGCCGGAGGTCCTCGACGAGGTGATCGGCAGAACCCCGCCCGGTGTCCGAGAGATGCTGGGGATAGCCGGTCTCGGGCCAAAGAAGGTGCACTCGTTGTGGCACGATCTCGGGGTCGCGGGCGTGGGGGAGCTCGAGTACGCCTGTCGCGAGAACCGCCTGGTCGAACTCCCTGGTTTTGGGGCGAGGATCCAGGAACGCCTCCTCGAGGCGATCCGTTTCGCACAGCGATCGCGCGAACGACGCCTGATCAATGAAGCGTGGGCATCCGCGGCCGAGCTTCAGAACACTCTCAAGAGCCGGCTAGGGGGAGGCGCGCGGGTGGACGTGGCCGGGGAGCTTCGTCGCCAGTGCGAGACTGTGGGGGCGGTCGAGCTGGTCGTGACCTCGTCGGACGAAGAGGCGGTGGGCCGGGTTCTCGCCGATGAGCTGGAGACGGTCGAGCGGACCGGACCTGGCCTGTGGACGGGCGCAACCGGCGACAACTTCACAGTTCAGATTCGGGTCGCAGCACCACTTGAGGCTGTTGCCGCCCTGATCTGGATGACGGGGTCTGCAGGCCACCTCCACGCTCTGGGGGTGCGGGCCGAAGCCATGGGGCTCCGCCTGCGCGAGGACGGGTTGTGGTTCGGAGATGACCGGGTGTGGTGTGAAGGCGAGATGGCCTTTTATGAAGCCCTCGGATGTTGGTGGATTCCGCCGGAGCTGCGCGAGGATGGCGATGAGGTGGGAATGGCGGCCGAGGGCTCGCTTCCCGAGCTCGTGATGATGGACGACCTGCTCGGCGCGCTTCACAACCACACCACCGACTCTGATGGCGCCGCCTCGGCGGAGACCATGGCCGTCGCCGCACGCCAGCGCGGCTGGTCCTTCTTCGGTGTGGCCGATCACTCGCCGGCGGCCCGTTACGCCAACGGCGTGGACGCCGAGCGCCTGCGCCGGCAGTGGAGGCGCATCGACGAACTCAACAACGTGGATGGCATGCCGAGGGTGGTGAAGGGGCTCGAGGCGGACGTACTCCCTGACGGCGGCCTGGATATACCGGAGGGGTGCGAGGCCGGGCTCGAGTACGTGGTGGCGTCCGTTCATTCGCGATTCAGGATGACCCGGGAGGAGCAGAGCCAGCGCCTGGTAAAGGCAGTCGCCCACCCCGCATGTCGGGTGCTCGGACACCCTACCGGGCGGCTGCTGCTGGCGCGACCGGGCTACGAGGTGGATCTCGAACGAGTTCTGTCCGCGTGTGCGGAACACCGCGTGGCGGTAGAGATCAACGCCAGCCCGTACCGCCTCGATGTCGGGTGGCGCTGGGCACGGCGCGCTCTCGAGATGGGTGTCAGGCTGGTTGTCAATCCGGATGCCCACTCGCCGGAAGGCCTCGACGACCTGCGCTGGGGTGTGGCCGTGGCGCGTAAGGCGGGCGCCACCCCGCGGGATCTCGTCAACTGTGCGGATATCGAGGATTTCCTGGTGCGCTCTTAATCCGGCGGAGCCGGAACCAAAGAGGTTCCGCTAGCCATCAGCTCTTAGGTCTCGGGCTTCAGGTCTCAGGGATCAAGTCACAGGTCTCAGGGATCAAGTCACAGGTCTCAGGACTCAGGCTACACAGGCTTCAGGTCTCAGGTCTCAGGTTTCACAGGCTTCAGGTTCCAGGTTTCATGGAAAACTCACGGAAGTTGAAGAAAAGGCTTGACATCGCAGGGATCCAACCGATCATCTCGATGCGACCTGCGACCTGCGACCTGCGACCTGCGACCTGCGACCTGCGACCTGCGACCTGCGACCTGCGACCTGCGACATGGGGCCGCTCCTGCGTAGAATTTCGTTCGTGAGAGGCCATTACGTCGGACAGTCCCCCATTTACTCGAGTCTCGATTGTCGATCCGAGTCGGCGGCGTTGCGAAAATCCGCGCCAGCAGCAGATACCTTGTAGAATGCTATCCGGGCTATGGCAGAGTTGATTCTGGTCGTGGAGGATGATCCCGCCAACGCGGTGTTGGTGGAGGCGATTCTCACCGCCGTAGGCGGGTTCGAGGTGGTCTGCTCGGAGGACGGTGATGAGGTGCTCGAGTTGGTGCAGGCCAGACCCCTTGCGGCGGCGTTGATGGACGTTTCCCTCAAAAACACGCGTGTTTCCGGAGTCAAGGTGGACGGGGTGGAGCTCACTCAGCGAATCCGCGATCTCCCCGAGGGTCTCAACCTTCCGGTCATCCTGCTCACCGCCCACGCTATGAAGGGAGACCGGGAGCGGCTTCTTTTTGCCTCGGGCGCCAACGATTACGTCGCCAAGCCGATCATCGACCAGCAGGCTCTGGTTTCTCTCGTGAAGCGTCACATTCGAGCTGCCGCGGCGGTGAAGGCCGAGCTCAACTCGACGTCGGGGAGTGCAAGTGATCCCTCTTGACCGGGTCGATTCCTGGACCCCTTTCGAGTGGATCGACGCGAGCCGCCCCCTCCGCCCTGGGACTCCGGTGTGGCCTGGCGATCGCCCGTTCGAGCTCGAACAGCGCCGGGAGGGGGGCCTCGTGCTCAGTTCGTTTTCCACAACCTGCCATGTGGGCACTCACCTCGATGCGCCCTTGCATTTGGATCCTGACGGTGAGGGGGTGGAGGGCGTGCCTCTCGCCCGCTGCGTAGGCCCAGCCGAGGTTGTGAAGGTGCCGTCAACGGGTGGGGCGCTGAGTTCGCAGGAGCTGCCGGAGGGTTGGGCCCCGGTCACACCGCGAGTCCTGCTGCGCAGCGACTCGTATCCAATCGATGGATCCATAGGCGCCGGTTTTTCGGCCCTTTCTGCCGAGTTGGTTCATTGGCTCGCCGATCGCTGCGTGCTGCTGGTGGGTCTGGACACACCGTCGGTTGATCCGTTTGAATCGGAGGAGCTGGTGGCACACCGAGCGCTACTGGCGCGCGGAATGACCTGGATCGAAGGCCTTTGGCTGGCGGATGCTGAACCGGGCACCTACCTCCTGGTCGCGTTGCCCATGCGGCTCGAGGGCGCCGAGGCAGCTCCGGTCCGCGCAATATTGAAAAGGACGAATTTTCAATTTTGAATTTTCAATTCTCAATTCTCAATTTGCGTCAGAATCAGCATTCCAGGCGAGGCTGAGAAGGTCAAAAATCGAGAATTCAATTCAAAATTGAGAATTAGGAATTGAGAATTGGGGGTTTGAGGTTGATGGCAGCGCATCCACGAACTGTGTTGGTCACGGGGGCGTCCTCGGGTATCGGCTTCGCATGTGCCCTGGCCTTCCTCGGACGTGGCGACCGGGTGGTGGCCCAGTACCACACCCAGGCCGGTCCCGTGGAAGGACTCGCAGAGGATTTCGGGGCGCTGGTGCTCCCGGTGCAGGCCGACCTGTCGCGCGAGGAAGGCTGTGCGGCTGCGGTGGAGGCAGCCGGGGCGCCGCAGGTGCTCGTCCATTCGGCGGGAATCTGGAACGCGGGCCCGATTCAGGAGCTCGACCGGGACCGCCTCGAGGAAATGTACCGCACAAACACATTCTCCGCCTACTACCTCGCACGCGAAGCGGCGCGGGTGATGGCTAGCGGAAGCATGGTGTTCATAGGCTCCACGGCCGGCCAGCGGGGAGAACCGGGGCACAGCCATTATGCAGGCTCGAAGGCTGCGTTGTGGGGGTTCGTGCAGTCGCTTGCCCAGGAGCTCGCGCCGGCGATCCGGGTCAACCTCGTCTCGCCGGGTTGGGTGCGGACGCCGATGGCAGCCCCCGCCCTGTCCGATGGCGGGCGAGAGGAACGGATCACCTCCGGGGTTCCCCTGGCGCGGATCGCGGAGGCCGGGGATGTCGCGGAATCGGTGGTCTTTCTCAGCGACGACAGACTCGCCCGCCACCTGACCGGGCTCGACCTTCCCGTCTCCGGAGGCGCGCTCCTACCCATGCCGCGAGGCTAGACTTTCGAATTCGGAATTCAGAATTCGGAATTACCGGCGCGAGGTGGCGGTCGAGTGGTTTGGGGCGTGGTGCCCGCGTCTGGATGCGTTTCTGGCGCCCAAACGCGGGCAGTCGGCTCCACGGCTCGCAGGCGTTTCCCCGCGTCTAAAATTCCTAATTCCAAATTCCTAATTCCAAATTCCGAATTTTCCTTCATTCCTCTCCGTCGGGATCTGCCTCGGTGAGAAAACGGGCGGCCTCCTCGGGCGGGGTGGGGTTGATCGTGTAACCCGATCCCCACTCGAAACCGGCGAGGCGGGTGATGCGGGGCACGATTTCCAGGTGCCAGTGGTAGTCGTGCTCGATAGTGGACCAGAAGTCCGGCCGTCCCGGGCGGGGGTGGGGGCTGGGGGCGGTGTGGAGCACCAGGTTGTAGGGGGGATCGTCGAGGAGGGCCCGCATCCTGCGCAGGAACTCGCGGAGGATGGCTGCGAGGCCCCGCAGCTCTACATCGGTCGCGAGGGCGAAATCGTAGCTGTGCTCCTTGGGCAGAATCCAGGTCTCGAACGGGAAGCCGGCTGCGAAGGGCGCCATGGCGAGGTATTGGTCGGACTCAAGACAGATGCGTTCTGCCAGACGAAGCTCCTGGCGGATGATGTCGCAAAACAGGCAGCGTTCACGGTGGCGGAAATGCTCGCGCGAGGAGTTCAGCTCTTGGACGACCACGGTGGGAATGATGGGGGTCGCGATGAGCTGCGAGTGGGCGTGGGCGATGGCTGCGCCGGCCTCGCGGCCCTTGTTCTTGAATATCAGCACGTACCGCAGGCGAGGGTCACGGCGAAGATCGATCAGTCGGGCCCGGTAGGCCTGGAGGACGGGAACGATTTCGTCGACGCTTAGGTCGGCGAGCTCGCGTCCGGCGTCCGGCGTCTCGACGATGACCTCGTGCGCACCGACTCCGCTCACGGTGTCGTTAAGGCCGACTCCCTCACGCTGGACCTCTCCCTCGACGCGGAGAACGGGGAACTTGTTGGCGAAGACCCGGACCTGCCACCCGCCGAAGCCGTCGAGGGCGGGGATGGCGAATATCTCCGGCGGGGTCAGCGTCTCGTTACCGGCTGCAAACGGGTCGGCCTCGGGAGGTGGAGCCTTCTCGTGGTCGGGGCGCAGAAATTCGTACGGGCGCTGTTTGCGCTCGGGGGCGACGATAGTCCAGCGGTGCTTGATCGGGCAATAACGAAGGTCGGACACGCTCTCACTCCTTTCGACGGAGCTCGGTGGGTTCCTCGTCGACCGGGAACGGCTCGAGCAGGAGGGCGGCGCCCGCCGGCAGCTGCCATTCCCCGAGGCGCACCTCGAGGCGCCAGCCGTGGCCACCGTTCCAAGGCAGCGAGAGCTCCGCGGCCTTGGCCAACGCCCAGTCAGTTTCACTCGGTCGGCTGTCGGCGGCCCCGATCGACACCACGGTTTCGGCGCCGTCGGGGGCGAGGAGTCGGACCTTGAGGCGGTCACCGTCGATGAGTTGCTGGAGCGAGCCGGCGCTCTCGACCAGGAGGTAGAGCCTGCCACCGCCGCCCCACACCGCCATCCGGCGCAGCGGTCCGTCGTTCGGCCCCTCCACCCACGCTGCCAGGGACCACTCGAAGTAGGTGGTCACGCGGCCGTCGAGGATCGGTGGTGGCCAGCTCTCGGAGACCGGCACCCGCAGCGGGCGGGCGAGGGTTTTCAGTCGGTGGCCGAGGTCCACCGGCGACTCGATACCCGCCTGAGAACAGGCGTCGGCCAGGTGGCGACGAAAGATGTGGTCATAAAGCGGTGCCAGTTCGGTAGGGTTGTCATCGCCGAGCCACCAAAACCAGTCCGATCCCTCGGCCAGGAGCAGGGAGGGCGGACGCTCACCTCCGGCGCGCTCGATCGCCTCGCGGACCTCGCTCAGCACCTCCCAGGCGCGGGTCTTCTCGGGATGGCCAATCCACGTGGCAAAGACCGAGTTGATCCATGAGCCGGGATGGAGACGCGGCAGCTCGACCGGCTCGCTGCCGGCGGTGGCCTCGTCGAGGGTGGCGGGCACGAGCTCCGGCCCGCACCGGTTGAGACGGTCCATGAGCTCCCGCAGAAAGATGCCTCCCCCTTCGGGGTAGTGGAGCCAGGGGTTCTCGCCATCGAGCGCGATGACGATGCGGGCCTCCGGAGGCAGGTCCGTGGCGATCGCCTCGAGCTCCCGGACCAGCGCCTCGGCGGCACGCCCCTCGTCATCCCACCGCCCGTACTGGAAGCCGATCGCATCGGACAGGTGGCGGTCGCGGAAGTAGAGGGTCGGACCGCCGGCAGCAAGACGCCAGGGGCGGTACAGCTCGGGGAGGGTCCTTTCGCCCTCGCGAAGGGGGCGATCGAGGCTGCGTTCGAGGATACCCTCGTCGGTGACCAGCCAGACTACCCCGGCAGCGCCGAAGATAGCCACGACCTCCTCGGAGACCGAGCCTTCCGGCGGCCAGCACCCCCGCGGTTCGAATCCCTGCGCGCGCATAAATTCGAGCCCGGCGGCCAGCTGCCACACCGCGTCCTCTGGGTGGTGGAAGGCGGGTACCCGGGGCGGTGGGTGGGGGGCCCAACTGTCGGCGACGATCGCGGTGTCGGTCAGCAGCGGCATGATGGGATGGGCGTAGGGGCTGGTGGCGATCTCCACTCCGGGGAGCGCCGCAATCCGCCTCCACAGCTCCACCAGCTCCCCGGGTTGGGCGCGGAGCCACACAGCGAGCTGGCGGTGGTCGTCGGCGCCGAAGTGGGTCCCGCGTTCGTACAATCCAACCAAACGATCGTCGGTCCACGCCTGCTCCCCAGCCTGCGCCAGCACGAAGAGGATCTGCAGATCGCGGAGATCTCCAGGGCCGAAGCGGCTGGCAAGACGGTTCGCCGAACCGGACGCCGGCCGACGCCGGGCGAGCTCCGCGAGCCTGGGATAGCGCGCGAACTGGCGCGGGTTGACGTGGAATCCCCATTCCACGAGAAGCTCGCGTTGTTCCTCGGAGAGCTCGGCGACCGGCGTGAGCACCGCCTCGACCACCGGATCGGCGACGGTGCCGTCGCGGTAGGCGACAAGCTGCTCGAGAAGCGTCGGGACGATGTTCACCACCTGCCCCCGCCCACCACTGCCTTCGATGGCGCGGGCGAGGGTGAGGTAAGCACCGCCGGCGTGCAGGGCCGCCCACGGTGCGTGGGAGATGCCATCGTCTGTACGGTACGCCGGCTGGTGAAGGTGCCAAAGGAAGCTGACTGTTGCCATGCGTCTCCCGGTCAGGACTCGGTCTTCGGGTCCTGTGCCCAGCGTCGATCCATGGCCAGATCCTCGTACTCGTCCTCGGTGGCGAATTGCTCCGGATCCTCGTTGCCGCAGATATCGCACAGGGCTTCCTTCACATTGCCGTCCTTCCACTCGAAGGTGTAGACCGGGCTTTCGCATTCCAGACAAATCAGGTAATCGGGCATCATTCCGGCTCACCTCCGAATGCCGACTTCAGGTTCATTATCTTCTTTCTCTCAGGTTCCGCCGCCTTCAATTTCGATTCCGAGCAGTTTCTTGAGCTCCCGCCGGTCGAGACTGTGGATCACCTCCTCGGTGGGGGCCACCACGGCCTCCATCAGCTTCACCTTCGAGCGGATCAGCTCGTCGATACGCTCCTCGACGGTGTCGCGGGTAATCAGCTTGAAGACCTGCACGAAGCGCCGCTGGCCAATGCGGTGCACGCGGTCGGTGGCCTGGTTTTCCTTGGCGGGGTTCCACCAACGGTCGTAGTGGAGCACAACCGAGGCGCCGGTGAGATCGATCCCCGTACCGCCGGCGAGAAGGCTTGCAAGAAGCACGCGCTCGTGCTGCTCGGAGTTGAACCGGCGGACAATACGCCCGCGGTTGCGAGTCTCTCCGGTCAGCACGAGGTGAGAGATCCGGCGGCGTTCGAGGTGACGAACCAAGAGGTTGATCATCTTCACATACTGGGAGAAGACCACGATCTGCAGACCGCCGTCGAGGGCCTCGTCGAGAATCTCGTCGAAGATTTCGAGCTTCGCCGAGTCGCCTCTCTTGGAAGGATCCCCGTCCACGAGCGATGAGTGATCGCAGACCTGTTTGAGACGGGTGAGGAGGGCGAAGATGTGCATGTACGGGATCTCCGCCTCCTCGTCGTTCAGAAACTCGGCGATCTCGGCTGTTCGCTGCTGGTGGATGCGGCGGTAGAGAGCCTGCTGGGCCGGGAGCAGGCGACAGTAGCGAATGTCCTCCATCTTTTCCGGGAGGTCGCTGAGCACCTGATCCTTGATCCGGCGCAGGATGAGCGCTGCAAGGCGCTGCCGCAGGCGGTGGAGCTGATGGTGAGAGGGGTCTCGGTGGGCCGCGCGAAACTCCCGTTCCGATCCCAGGTAGCCGGGAAGGACCAGGTCGACCACCGACCAAAGCTCGATGAGGCGGTTTTCCAGAGGCGTTCCCGTCAGGGCTACCCGGAAGTTCGCGGGAAACTTGCGTGCCGCCCGGGCCGCCTTGGTGCGCGGATTCTTGATGCGTTGCGCCTCGTCGAAAACCGCCACCTCCCACTCACCGTCGGTGAGCTCTTCGGTGGAGCGGAAGAGGATATCGTAGGTGGTGAGGACCACCCCGCCGCTTGAAAACCCTTCGAGAGTGCGCGCCGGGCCGTGGAAGAGGCGCACGGGGAGATCCGGCGCAAAGGCGCTCAAAAGTGTGTGCCAGTGCTCGAGCACGCCGCGGGGACAGACCACCAGGAACCGAGCTTGTGGTTTGCGGTCGCGAACGAGGCACAAAAGGCCCATCACCTGGTGGGTCTTGCCAAGGCCCATGTCGTCCGCGAGGAGGGCGCCCACACCCACCAGGTAGCGGTTCCACAGCCATGCCACTCCGGCGGCCTGGTAAGGGCGCAGATGCGAGCGCAACCCGGGTGGATCCGGCACCTCCCGCCTGCCGAGACCCTGGAGGACGGCGGCCAGCTCGCTCAGCTCCTTGTCGGGGCCCGTAACCTTCAGACCGGACTCGGCCACCAACCTGATGAATGCGATACGGCTGCCGAGGAGACCGAGGTCGCGCCGGCGCCGGGGCATCTTGAATCCGAGGCGCTCCAGCGACTGCAGGTCCGGGGCATGGACGATGGACTCGCCGATCCGGGTGAAGCCGCACTCGAAAAGTTCCAGCGCCTCGGTCCAGGGAATATCCTTGTCTGCGGCGGCATAACTCGGCCGCACCCGAACCTTTCCGTTGGGTGTCCGCTCGGCCTCGAGGGAGACTGGCTTCGGCGTCTGCGGCTGGCGAAAGGTCGCGAGATGTCCCTGGGGAAGGTACCAGGAGTGATGCCGAAGCTGGGGGTGGTCCAGGTTGAGAAACCGCAGAGCGTCCTTCCCCGTGAGGACCTGCCGTCCCCTACGGTGAAATGGAACCAGCGGGGTTGCGGGATCGAGCACCCGACAGAGGTGAGAGCCGATGAGTGCCCAGCGACCGTGGATGCGACCGTTGAGGCCCTCGTGAGTGAAGACCTGGCCGTTGGCGAGACGGTAGCCGGGTTCGATCACGATCCCCTGATCGTCCCAGGTAGTGGTCAGAACCGGGTGCAAACGCGCTTCCGACAGCTCCACGCTCGCCAGCTCGCCGTCGAGGCGGATTCTCGGGAGGGATCGAAGCAAGGGCAGGGCGCTGGGTAGCGTCGAGGCGGTGAACGAGACCAATCGGGTGTCGCCCGAGGGCAGCGCGATATGGATTGCGACCTCGTTGCCTTCGAGTTGTGCAGTTGCGGTACCGGTCTTCTGCAGCGAGAGCTGCAGCTCGAGCGCCGAACGAAGATCGGATCCGGTGAGATGGCTGAGGTCCACTCTCTCGGCTGCCGCCCGGCCCGGAGAGATGAACGGATGGCGTGAGTTGGCGCGCCACATAGCGCCCGGGCCGAGACGGTGCATGGTCGTGCGGATGTCGAGCCACTGCAGCAGGGTGGCGGTGGCATGGGCGCAGGGCAGCTCCTCCTCGCTGCAAAGCGAGCACGCGCTTGGGGGAAAGTCATCGTCCAGGGGACTGGAGATCCGAACCGTGCACGCCGGAGAGACCAGGTCGGCATCGAGGTCCTCCCCGGTCCAGGCTATCCTGACCACCCGCCGGTCCTGATACAGGTGATAACCGCGTTCGGCGATGCCGCGGGGGAGCTTGCCCAGGACCTCGCCGCTGTGGATCTCGAAAAGCCCCGACCCGGACCGGTGCTTGCTGCCGGGAGAGGAGTCCGCTGTCATAGCCCATCAATATAGCAGGATTCCGGTTGTGGAATTGACGACAACCTCCGGCCGCCGCCATGACCCACCGATCGGCGGTCAGCGACTCAACATCGAAATGGCCCCTGAGCGATCCGGGGCCTGAATTCTATGCCGTTTCCGTTTGGGTCCCATCGCGAGATTGGTCGAACCGCGAAGACACGAAGACTCGAAGAAGCCCGCAGATAACGCAGATCGACGCAGATGACCACAGCCTGAAAACGAAAAAACTGCAGAGATGCAGAGCCCAAGCGAGGGTTCTGAAGATCGACCCACGCCGACGGAGCAGCGGTCGGTCTCACGCCCGTCCGGCTGCCGGTATTACGGACGGCTACTCCGAAAGCGAGCTTTCGTCGCATCCATCCGTCCCACCGGCCGACGCGCCGGTGGCGCGTCGGCTCCGTCTCCTACCACGAGATCCGTGGCGGTTTTCCTTTCTCTTTCTACAAGAACGGAAACGGTCGGAATCGATTCGCTCGATATTCGAGGCCGGGCAGGCACGCCGCAGGCGTGGCGGGGAGTGAGGAAGGGAGACGCGACGGACGTTTCGCGATCGGAGCGGCCCTTTCCTCGCTCCCAGCAAGCGGTCGTCAGACTGCGAAGCGCCCGGCCGATTCGCCACGGGACCTTTCTCTGCGGTTCTGCGTGAATCTGCGTTATCTGCGGGCTTCTTGCGTGTTCCGGTACACTCCCGCCATGCCTGAGTCACGGGTCAGCCTCGCTCTGGGTGGAGGCGCTGCAAAGGGCCTCGCCCATGTCGGTGTTCTTCGTGGTCTCGAAGAGGATGGGGTGCGGGTGATGGCCGTTGCCGGCACCTCGATGGGTTCCATCGTGGGTGCTCTCCTTGCCGGTGGCATGCGCGCCCTCGAGATCGAGGCGCTCCTCGCCGCTGTGGACTGGTCGCGCCTGGCCCGCATCATGGTTCGCTCGGTAGATGGGTCCGCCTTTCACGGCCTGTTGCGTGAGACGCTGGGGGGGCGACGCATCGAAGACCTCGAGCTGCCTTTCGCAGCCATCTGTTGCGACCTCGACACCGGGGAGGAGGTGGTGTTGCGGGAGGGTGACCTTGCCGACGCGGTGCGCGCCTCCTCTGCCATCCCCGGCATCCTCCCACCGCTCACCATCGGGGGCCGCACTCTGGTGGACGGGGCCATGGTCGCACCGGTTCCGTTTGACGTGGCCCGGCGCATGGATGACGCGCCGGTGCTTGCGGTCAACGTGCTGCGTCCCCCGAAGCCCGGAGAAGTCGCGACTCCGGTGGTGGATCGCCTTATCGGTGGGACCGTGCCGGCGGCCGCGTTACATCGGGTAGAGCGCTTTCTGAAACGCCACCGGTTCCGTTTCGGGCTCAAGGACCGCGACCTCCCGAACCGGCTCGAGGTCGTCGCCCGTTCCTTCCACATCATGCAGTACAACCTCGCGAAGGCGTGCGACCGGATGGCGCCCGCAATTGAGCCGGAGGTCGGGACGATCGGCTGGTTCGAGTTCGAGCGTGCGATCGAGATCATGGAGGCGGGATACCGGGCCTACCGCACCGCGAGGCAGGAGCACTCAATTCTGGACTCCTAGGACTCATGGTGAACCGAGACATGCGACCTGAAACCTGAGACTATCCCGGATGTTCCGTGTCCGCCTTTGGCGTCGCCACTCCGTCGTCCACCGGGGCCTCCATCTGTGATAGCAGCTCGAATGGCCGCCCCTCGTTGACCAGCAGAATCAGTCGATCGAGGTGTTCGAGGTTGTCATCATCCACTCTCATCCGAACACGACCGCGATGAAGGCCCGCGAGCCGCGCCACGTCCCGCGGGGACTCCCGCTCGATCTCACGCAGCAGTGTCATCGCTTCTGAGCTGTCGGGATCGATCATTAGACGGTGAGCTGTTCGATTCTCGAGCTGGCGGACCCAAGCTGGTACGTCGAAGTCACGCCCTCCGAGCAGATCCACCCACGCCCGGGAGCGGCGCCCGAGGTCTTCTGGAGGTCGCTGCAGGGCGACCACCGGGTGTTCGACGCCGAACTCGGTGTGAACGAGTTCGGCGACCAGCAGGTTGAGCTCGTCGTTCGTGGAGGTGCCCACCACCAGGTTGTCGCGCTCGAGCCCGGCCTCCTCGTAGGTGATCGCGTCGCGGGCGTCGCCGGATACCGTCCCGAAACCGGCGGTGCGGAATTGGTCCAGCCGCCAGGACATTCCGTCCACCACGACGGTCGTGCTGCCGTCTGCTGACAGAAGCTCGGCGAGGGTCTGGGTGAGGGCATTCGCGCCGACCAGCACCGCCCGACGGCGGGTCGGATCTCCGGTGTAGCCGAGAATCCACGGTAGAACCAGTGCCATAGCGGTGGACCAGGTGCCGGTGACGATGATGGCGAGGTAAGTCAGGCCCTCCATCGTTCCGCCGCCGTCAATCCCCATCTTATGAAGCTCTCGGGCTGCAAGCGAGGCCACGGCCGCGGCCACAATGCCTCTCGGCGCGGTGAGCGAAACTACCGTGCGCCCGCGCAGGTCGAGGTGTCTCGGCCAGATCGACAGGAGAACGGCCACGGGACGCACCAACAGGATCAGGCCAGCTACCACGAGCACACCGCGCCAGCCCAGATCAGTGATCTCCGTCAGGTCGAGCTGGGCGGCCAGGAGGATGAACAGGACCGAGATCGCCAGGGTGGTGAGCTGGCCCTTGAAGGTCTTCACCGAGGTGAGGTCCGGCAGCTCCGCCGCTGAGACCGTGAGACCCATCACCAGTGCAGCCAGGATTCCCGACTGCGGGGCCTGATGCTCCGCCACCAGGTAGCAGACGAAGAGCAGCGCGAGGATGGACAGGTTGCGCAGCTCTCCGCTCACCATGCGGCTGCGCAACAATCCCTTGGTGGCGGCGCCCGCCACAAACCCGATGACGACCCCGGTAAACACCAGGGTCAGGATTTCGATCAGAAGCTCCCGCGGCGGGATGCCCGCGCGTTGGACCCATTGCAGCGCCAGATAGGCGAGCACGGCGCCGATTGGATCGACGATCAGCCCCTCCGAGAGGAGGATGGTCTTGACCTTGGGTGGGGCGATCATGTGCCGCAGGAGGGGCACGATGACGGTTGGGCCGGTTACGACCATGACCGCGCCGAAGATGGCCGCCCCGGCCCAGGGCATTCCGACCACCGTGTGGGCGAGCCACGCAGCCCCGATTCCGGTGACCGCGACACCGATAGTGAGCAGGTTGCGCACCGGTGCTCCCACCCTTGCCAGCCGTGCTGGATCGAGCGTTAGACCGCCTTCGAAGAGGATTATTGCGACGCCGAGGTGGATCAGCGGCTCCAGCGTTGCGCCGAGGGCTTCCGGGTTGACCAGGGCCAGGCCGGCCGGCCCGAACACGACGCCGAGCACCAGCAGTGGCAAAATGGCCGGGAGCTGGAAGCGATCGGCGACGATCTGGGCGGCGATTCCCAGCGCCACCGCGGCGACGAGGGTGGTTATGATCACTAGAGCAGTCTCCGTGCGATTTTTTCGGCGACGCACTGGCCGCCGGAGAAGCTCTCCGGAATGTCCGCCTCCGGGCACACCGCGTTGAAGCCGCACCACGCGCAGAGAATGCCGGGGCGCGCGGGGTGCTCGACGGCGGCGTCCGCCTCCTCCGCGAGCTCGAGAAAGCGTTGCAGGAGCTGCCGTCCCTTTTCGCTATCCACCTTCTGCCAGTGGGTGGTTCCGTGGCGCAGGTAGTGGTAGCCGGCAAGAGCCTCTTCGGCGTCGTGATGTTCAAGAACGCAGGTGGCGTAGAGAGGCGCCTGCAGCCCTTGGGAAAACTCAGAGCTGTCGCCCTCCGAACGGGAGGTCTTGTAGTCGATCACGAAGAGCCGGCCCTTTTCGGTGCGTCCGACCCGATCGGCGAAGCCGGTGAACACAACCTCTGGCGAAAGGCGTAAGGAGAGACGTTGTTCGAGCGCGACAGTTTCACTGCGGTCGCGAGAGAAGGTGTCGCGGTGGAAACGGGCGAGCATCTCGCGGCCGAGCCGGAGGTATTTCTCCGCGTCGTCGGTCGTGCGCACGATGGCGACGTTGTCGTCCCAGTCCGCCGTCCATCGTGCGGCAAATCGTTCGAGCATCCTCTCCGACTCAGGGTTGCCGCCTTGGTCGCGTTCGACGTACAACCACTCGAGCACGTCGTGGACGGCGTTGCCGAGGTAGGACTCGATGGACCTGAACGCCTCCTTGAGACCCTGAAGATAGCGATATCGGTACCGCAGCGGACACTGGTGAAATGTTTTCAGACGGGAGAAGGAATAGAGGTTGCTGGGGGTCGGGCTGCGCTCGGTGGACTCGGTCATGGGGAGAGTGTAGCGGAACAGGAATTAGGAATTCGGAATTAGGAATTCGGAATTAACGGCGCGAAGAGGCAAACGGGGTCTACCGGGCGTGATGCCCGCGATTGGGCGCGATGACAGAAGGCCGCGTCACCTATCAGAAGCGCGGGCCCGAAGCGATGGACCGCGCGCTACTTCGGGCGTGCCGTCCCTGACAATTTTGGGAGCGTGGACACCGCGGTGACCCTCTCGTTGAGCCCCAAACATTGTCAGGGGGGGCATCCTCGGAGAGCGCGACGGGAGAAGACCGCTTTGAAGTCAGTAGCGCATCGCGCGAAGCTGGATTCCGGAATTCAAAATTGAAAATTCAAAATTGAGAATTGGGCTAGACGGGGTTCGGCAGGTCGATGAACTCGACCTCGAGATCGTGGTGGTCTGTAAGCCATCGGCCCAGCGCGCGGATGCCGAAGCGTTCCGTCGCGTAATGGCCGGCGGCGAGGTAATGAACCCCGTCCTCGGCGGCCTGGTGGAGGACCCATTCGGTGGCCTCTCCGGTGACATACGCGTCGAGGCCCGCGGCCACCGCCTGGTGGAACTCGCGTTGGGCGCTGCCGGTGACGATGCCCACCGAGGACACCGTGGGGCTTCCTCCCGGGAAGACCTGGGGCTCGCGTTCGCACGCCTCGGTCACGGCGGCGAAGAACTCCTCCGCCTCGACCGGCTCGGGGAAGACCCCGCAGACTCCCACCGGCGCGCCGTGGTGCTCGCCGAAGGGTTCCAGCTCTTCGAGACCGAGGCGGCGAGCGAGCTGGGCTGCGTTACCCAACTTCAGGTGGCGGTCCAGGGGCAGGTGGTAGGCGATGAGCGAGATCTGGTTTTCGAGCAGGAGCCGTACCCGCTCTCGGAAGGAGCCTACGAGGCGGGTCGCCTCGGATCCGTTCCAGAGGATCCCGTGGTGGACGATCACCGCATCCGCCTCGCGATCGGCGGCCTGGATGAAGAGGTCTCGTGAGGCCGAGACAGAGGTGACGATTCGCCGCACCTCCGGGGTGCCTTCGACTTGCAGACCGTTGGGGCAGTAATCGGAAACGGAGTCCGATTCGAGGAGCTCGTCAAGCTCGGCAACCAGCTGCAGAAGATCCACGATGCCATGGTAGCGCAGTAGAATGGAGAGCACGATGAATATGAGGAGGATGCTCGCCGTCGGCCTCCCTGCTCTCCTGATCCTGGCGACGATTGCGTGCCGGCGTCAGGAGCCGCCCCAGGCGCCGAGGTTCACCGTTCGCCTGCTCACGTCTCTCCCTTTCTCCGGTCGTTGGGAGCGGGAGGCGGAACGTGGTCTCGGACGAATTGCCGCCGAGCTCGACGCCGATGTGGGTCGGCTTCGCGTTGGTGACGAGGCAGATCGTCGGACCCTGATCGGCGACCAGGGCCGGGCCGGGACCGACTTGGTCTTCTGTGTAGGCGCCGGCTTCGAGAAGATGCTCTACTCCGAGGTGGGGGCACATCCGAACACCGTCTTCGTTCTTCTTCCGGGCCGAGCCCACGCGCCCAACCTCGGCGGCATTCTCTTCTTGCCGGAGGAGGCAGGATATCTGGCAGGTGCGGTCGCCTCAGCCCTCGGCTCGACCGACGAAGTCGGGCTCCTTCGCGGCGGCGGGAGACCGTGGTTGGAACTGCTCGAACAGGGGTTCGCAGCCGGCTTTCGCTCCCGGCGGCGCCGGGCCGAGATCAAGACGGCGGAAGGATCCGAGGGAGTGGGAGAGCTGGCCGCAGCGGGCGTGGATGTGGCGCTTTATGCGAGCGATCGTTCCGACGACGCTGTGCTTGCAGCGGCGCACGAAACCGATCTGAAACTGGTTGCCACCGATCCGGAGCTTATGGACGCCGAGCCGGATCTCGTGGTGGCGGCGGTGGAGGTCGACGTCGCGGAGGCCATGCTCCGGGTCGCCCGCGAGGTCCGCGACGGGGTTTTCGTGGGTAGGGTCTTCGCTTTCGATCTGGGGTCAGGTGTTCTTGATGTCCGGCTCAACGACGCTCTGGAGCCGAAGAGTCGGAAGGCGGCGAAGGAGGCGCTGGAGCATGCGCGGTCTGAGATCACCGCGGGTTTCGTGGAGATCGAGGGGATGGGGCTGTAGCAGAAATTAGGAATTAGGAATTCGGAATTATCGGCGCGCGGGTCGGTCGAGTTTCTCGAGCGTCTTGCCCGCGCCTCAACGCAACACCCGCCGACGGGTACGCGTCGAATTCGGATTTGAGAATTCAAAATTGAGAACTTAAACTCAAAACTCAAAACTAAAAACTCAAAACTCTAGAACAGAGCATTCTCCGTCGTCGAGAAACCGCGGGGGTATATGATTGCCGGCCGAGAGGAGGTCTGCTTTGTCCATCGTCATCTACCACAACCCTCGTTGCAGCAAGTCACGGCAGGGTCTCGCCCTGCTGAGGGAGCACGGCGTCGATCCGGAGATCGTGGAGTACCTGAAGACCCCGCCCAGCGCTGAGGAGCTCGACGCCATCCTTCGCAAGCTGGGCATGGAGCCGCGCGAGCTGATGCGCCGCAAGGAGGCAGAGTACAAAGAACTCGGCCTCAGCGACGAGAGTCTTTCGCGCGGGCGTCTGATCGAAGCCATGGTGGAGCACCCGCGGCTCATCGAACGCCCCATCGTCGTTTCGGGAGATCGGGCCGTGCTCGGCCGCCCGACCGAGAAGGTGCTCGAGCTGATCTGAGTGTGGGCTAGCTAGCCCGCATATTTCACCAGCTTCGTGCCGCGGCCGTCGATGCGTCGGGGTCAGAGCGGTTCAGGTCTCAGGTTTCAGGTCTCAGGTCTCACAGGCTTCAGGTCTCAGGTCTCACAGGTCCCAGGTCTCATGGGCTTCAGGTTCCAGGGTTCATTGAAAAACTCACGGAAGTTGAAGAAAAGGCGTGACATCGCAGGAGTCCAACCGACAATTTTGGTGCGACCTGTGACCTGTGACCTGCGACCTGGTGAGATAGGCGGGCTAGACGAGCTCCCGCCACACCGCTTCGACGTGGCGGAAAACCGCCCCCCAGGTGAATGGCTCGAGGGCCGCTCTCGGAGCCACTCGGAGCGGGGGTGCATCGAGGGCGCGTTCGACTGAGGCCGTTAGCCGCTCGACAAAGGCGGGCAGGTCATCGGGTCTCGGCTCGTCCACGCTCTCGAGTCCTGGAAGCGCCACCGTCTCCAGACCTTCGCCGAGCGTGGGGGAGAGCTCCCGCTCGATCCCGGGCAGAGCGGTGGCGACCAGCCGGCACCCGCAGGCCATGGCCTCGACCAGCACCAGGGGAAGGCCCTCGTAGAACGAAGGGAGGACGCACACCGTCGCGCGCCGCATGAGCTCGGCGAGCCGGCGCTGCCCCAGCTGTCCGTGATGAATCACTGCTGGAGCCATGGCGGTCATGCGCGTCCGCAGCAGGTCGGCCTCTGCCCCAGCGCCGCTGCCGGCGACGTGCAGCACGAGCTCCGGCCGCCCACGCCGAAGGCGATCAAAGGCGTCGAGCAGCCACGGCAGCCCCTTGGCGTTGCTCAGCTTTCCGACGTAGACCAGGGCTGGGGGCGTCGTCGGATCCCGCCCGGCTGCGCGGAAGAGATCGTCGCGATACCCTGCGCCGACAGTTTCCACCCGCCGGGATCCCACGCCGAGGCAGCGCCGGAGGCGTTCGCCGTCACCGGTGTGCAGCACAAGGAATCTTTCATTGCGCGCGCATCCGGCGCGCACTCCCTCCGCGAGGTGCGGACAGAGCTCCATCTGGCGAAGGCCGGTAGCGTGGCACTGGGTCACGATCGGCGTCTCCGGCGCGAGGTCTTTGAGGAGGGCGGAAAGAAGCCACACGTGGTGGGAGTGGATCAATTGCGGTCTGAAGGTCGCGAGAACCGGCTGCAGGTGTTCGGTCCAAGCGCGGCGATAGGCTGCCACCTGTTCCTCGTCGAGATCGGAGAAGCGGGTGCTCGGGTAGGGCATGACATCGCTCATGCCGGGCACGGCGAAGGCCAGCGGCGATTCCCCGAAGCGCAGGGGATGGATATGACCCGGGTCGAGCCCGCCAACGGTGGGCGAGGGATCCTCGTTGGGGACGCCGACCACGACCCGCTGCTCCCAGCCGGCGCCGTTGGCATGCCGGACCATCGCATCGAGGGTGATCCCGCTGCCGGTGAGCGAAGGGCGCTGCGAGAGAACGTGGAGGATGCGCACGGGCGGTATCGTAGCCTTGAATTAGGAATTTCGAATTTCGAATTTCGAATTTTTCTGCGCGCGGAGGCGACCAGGGTATTAGCGCCCGCCACCCGCGCTTGGGCGCGCTGAGCGGACGCGATCAGGATTGCGGATCTGGAATTCGGAAATCGAAGCTCGGGTTGTAGCGGTTGGGGGATGCCATGGAGAAGGTTCGGGATGATCTGCTGAGTTTCTGGTTTGGCAACCAATCGGACGACGTCGTCGTGGCAGAGGCCCAGGCGGGTCTCTGGTGGGGCCACAGCCCCGAGACCGACGAGCTCTTGCAGGAGCGGTTCGGCGCGGCTGCGGCCGTGGCGGCGGCGGGATTGCTCGATCATTGGGCCGGCTCACCCAGGGGTCGACTGGCCTTGATCCTGCTCCTCGACCAGCTCCCTCGTGCCATCCACCGCGGCACACCGAAGGCCTTTGCCCAGGACGCGAAGGGTCGGCAGATCGCCGCGCAGGGTCTCGAATCGGGTGCGGACCGCCTCTTACGACCGATCGAACGGCTCTTTTTATATCTACCTTTCGAACACTCCGAGGATCTCGCCGACCAGGAGCGGTGTGTAGAGCTCTTTCGGGAGTTGACTGCCTCGGTGCCGGAGACTCAGCGAGCGACCTTTGATGGTTTCGTGAACTACGCTGAGAGGCACCGTGACGTGATCACTCGCTTTGCTCGTTTCCCGCACCGCAACCAGATCCTCGGCCGCGAGTCGACCCCCGAAGAGATCACCTTCCTCGAGCAACCCGGTTCGTCGTTCTGAAATCCGAAATCCGAAATCTTTCCCGCGTTCGGACGGTGCGCCCAAACGCGGGCAACACGCCCCGACTCATTCGACCGCTTCACCGCGCCGGTCATTCAAAATTGAGAATTGAAAATTGAGAATTTTTCCCTCGCCTACCCGCGTCGACAATTCCTAATTCCGAATTCCTAATTCCCAATTCCTCTCTATACTGTTCCGATGGCGGAGGCGAAGGCCGGCTCGGAGAAATGTACCCTTTGCGGTGGCACCGGTTGGACACTGGTCGAGGAGGACGGCGTCGAGCTGGTGCGGCGCTGTGAGTGCGCCGAGGAGGGAGTGCGTCGCCGACTGCTGGAGCAGGCGCGAATTCCCGCCCGCTACCGCCACTGCACGCTTGAGAGCTTTGAGATCTGGAACCCCGATGACCCGACCCTCACCAAGGCTCGGCGATCGGTGCAGGAGTTTGTCGATCTCTACCCCTCGGGGGAAAAGGGCCTGCTGTTGATGGGCTCGGTGGGAACGGGCAAGACCCACCTTGCGGTGGCTGCCCTGCAGCAGATCATGCGTGAGAAGCGGCCGCCGTTACGCGGCCGATTCGCCGACTTCACGGCGCTCGTATTGGAAATCCAGATGACCTTCGACGGTCCGGGCTCCAGCCGCGAGATCCTGCAACCGCTCATCGACACGGAGCTACTGGTCCTCGACGAGCTCGGCGCCGGAAAGTCCACTCCCTGGGTGATGGACCTCCTCTACTATCTCGTCAACACCCGCTACCTCGAGGGCCGGGTCACGATCTTCACCACGAACTTCTCGGACTTCCCCAAGCGCACCGGCGAGGAAAGCCTGACCGACCGGGTTTCCCATCGCATCCGCTCGCGACTGTACGAGATGTGCCGCCGGCTGGAGCTGCGCGGGCTCGACTACCGCGCGGAGCGCCTTGCCTCCCGAGAGGGGGGCCTGCACCGGTGAGGAACCGGGGTTTTCTCGTCCTCCTCCTCGCTTCAGCGGCCTGTGCCACCGCGCCGTCTCCGCGGCCCGGCGTCTCGCCGCCGCCGGCGCCGACCGCGACCAGGGTCGTGGAGGCGCCGACACCTGCGGCCACCCCGGTGGCGACCCCGGTTCCGACTGTGCCTCCCCC
>Ga0209013_10001384_pt1 | contig 22337 bp, 22 predicted proteins | sample Cruoilmetagenom2_FD_187291 | JGI IMG/M metagenome (GOLD analysis project Ga0209013, IMG submission 187291) | Oil polluted marine microbial communities from Coal Oil Point, Santa Barbara, California, USA - Sample 2 (SPAdes) (version 2) | ecosystem: Environmental > Aquatic > Marine > Oil seeps ... | reverse complement strand
ACTGCTGCAAATTTAATTGGTACTCTTTCATCTATTTCCAATTGATAATCTTCTAAATCACCTTGAAGCAAAAAGCTTTTCCATGAATTAATTACCCTATCTACGATTTCCTTTTTCATTTGTTTTACCTTATTTAATATCTAGCTCTTGAATCGAGCCTTACAATAAGTCCTTAGTATACTCAATCAATATACTTTTCAAAATTATTGGAGGTTAATAGGGTTCTAAGAGTTCCTATCGTGAAGTAGTTTGCTTGCTACAATAATGTTATCTCTGCCGGCAGATTCTGCTATTTTAACTGCTTCATCCAAGCTTACTTTATTAGAAAGAGTGGCAAGTTTTAGTAGCATTGGGAGATTCACTCCGGATATTACTTCAACCTTATTTTCTTCAAGAAAAGTGAGGCTAATATTTGAGGGCGTTCCACCGAACATATCTGTGACAAGCAAGATCCCGTCTTTGCTTTTAACTTTTTTAATCGCATTTTTAATGTCCTGCTTAAAAGATTCAAACTCACTATCGGGATCTAGACATACACCGCTAATTTTTACAGATGGTTTTGAAGATAGGACAAAATTTACGGCTGAAATAAGTTCTTTAGCCAATGCCCCATGTGTTACTACAACTATCCCAACCATTTATTTCTCCTTAATTATTTGATATATCCCTATGTCGTGTTATTGGTGACAGATAATCAAAATGCTCCGCAATCTTATTTGTAATGACGACTGATCTGTGCTTACCTCCGGTACAACCTATTGCGATTGTCAGGTAGGATTTTCCTTCCTTTTCGTAATTGGGAATTAAGAATTCTAGAAATTCAGTAAGCTTTTCTATAAATTTTATGGATTCCTCATTGCTTAAAATAAAGTTTAAGACTTCACTGTCCATTCCATTTAGATGTTTCAAATTTTCAACAAAATGCGGATTAGGAAGGAACCTGACGTCAAAGATCATATCTGCATCGTAAGGTATGCCGTATTTAAAGCCAAAAGAAATAATGTTTACCAAAATATTTTGGGTGTTCGCTTTATCAAATTTATTTCTAATAATATCTCTTAATTGATGAATGTTCAGCTCTGACGTGTCAATTTTGTAGTTAGAGAGGTCTTTAAGTTCTTCAAGCATCTCTCTTTCTTTGGATATCCCCTCTAAAATGTTTCCGTCAGATGATATAGGATGTTTGCGGCGAGTTTCCTTGTACCTCTTTACAATAGTTGAATCAGATGATTCTAGGAATATTATATCGACAGGGTACCCCTTTTGTTTAAATTCTTTTATTACTTCGGGAGCACGATCAAAAAATACTCCTTCACGGATGTCAATGACTAATGCTACTTTCTTTATCTCTTTATCTGAGTTTTTACAAAGTTCTATGAACGTCGGCAGCAGCGTTGGAGGGATGTTGTCTACGCAATAATATCCAAGGTCTTCAAGGACGTTTACAGCCGTACTCTTTCCAGAGCCCGAAAGCCCGCTTATGAAAACTAAGTTCATCATTTCTTGCCTTTAGTTGTTGTTACGATTTCCATTTGCTCTAGAATTTTTCTGTGCTATAGATCCCTTTTGATTTTAACAGCTGGTTCCGTGCGGCAACTTCTATTATTGTTGCCGTATTTCTGCCCGGTCTTACGGGAATTAATAGATATGGTAACTCTACCCCAATTATATTGTAGGACTTCTCATCTATTCCTAATCTGTCATATTCAGTATCCGAATTCCACTCGACAAGCTCAATCACCATATTTATTTTCCATCTATCCATTACAGAAGCTCTACCGAACAAGTCCATGATATTGATTATACCAATTCCCCTTATTTCCATTAGGTGCTTTATTCTTTCAGGACCACTTCCAAATAGCTCGCCGGAGGCTGATTTCTTTATCTCTACCACATCATCAGAAATGAGTTTAGAACCCTTGCTTATTAAGTCAAGGGCGTTTTCGCTTTTCCCAATGCCGCTTTTCCCAAGGATCAGAACTCCCACTCCCTGTATATCCATGAGGACTCCATGCGCTGTTGTGAAGGGAAGAATGCGGTCATGCAATATTTTGTTAAGTAGGGATATTAGCTTTTGTACGGGGAGTTTGGTTGTAAAGAGAGGTACATTCGTTTCTTCGCATACTTTCCTTAATTCTTCGCTAGGGAAAAGTCCTCTTTGAGCTATCAGGCATGGGATGTCTATAGAAAAAAGAGCCCTTAAAACTTTTTGCTTCGTTGAATCTGGAAGTTTGTTGAAATTAGAGATACTCTTTCTGCTGAGTATTTGTATTGCGCCTGGTTTATGCTTTGTTTTTGGATCTATTAATTTGGGCCCTGGCTCTTGTACCGTATCAATAATGACTTTACGTTTAAGACCATCCTGACCCGCTATAAGTTCTATTCCGAGCTCTTGTCCCCAGGTTTTGGTTAGCTCAGCAACATCAAGTTTTTTAACACTTTCAATTCTTCTCATCTTCTATGGTTATTGCCTCGTATATCTCCTCCTCGGATTCGAGCTTTATTAATCTGGACCTTAGTTCTGGGTTCTTAAATACTTTAGAAATTCTTGCCAGTAGCTGAATATGGGAGCCGGTAGAATCTTCTGGTGTGATTAGGGCAATAAAGAAGTGTGTTGCTTTGTTGTCAAGAGAATCATAATCGATTCCCTCAATACTCTTTCCAAAACTTGCAATTATATCTGTAACCCCGCTTATCTTTGCGTGTGGGATTGCTACTCCTGAATCAACAGCAGTGCTGCAGAGCTTCTCCCGCTCTACTAGTACCTCAACAAGTCTTTCCTTATTAATATTTGGATAAATAGATGATATATTATCGGCGAGCTCTTCAATAACTTCCGCTTTGCTCGTGGAATGGAGATGCGGAACTACAGTTTTAGGTTCCAATATGTCGGCGATTTTCATTGTGTTTTTTAATGTTAGGGTTCAATCAAGATTTTCTGACCTCTACGGCTTAAATAGATAACATTCATTAAACCGTTCTCACTATTTCTGAATGCTACGAAATTTGCATCTGAAACCTTGAGTTGAAGCGAAGCTTCTTCTATGGACATCGGTTTTGAAGGTAATTGATGAATTTGAATGTCTTCTATTTCACTGCTCTCAGGTGTCAAAGGAAGCCCGGTTTCAATAATCTCTTCTTTTGTTTTGGCACCCATTCTTCTTTTTTCTTTACTATTCTTTTCTGTTTGTTTTTTTAGCTGTTTAACTATAGCGTCCACAGCATTGTCTATTGCTGTATGCATGTCATTAGTTTCAACAGAGCTCGTGGCTTTTATATTCCCGCAATTTATAGAGATTTCAGCTGTGTCTCTGAATTTTTCTGATGATAAAATAAACCGTAACTCTGAGGGATCTTTCTCTGCCTTTACATACCTTTCAATTCTCTCGGATTTCTTTAGAGCATATGATTTAATTTTTTCAGAGTCCTTTGTGTTCTTAATGTGTCTAGTGGTTACTGTTATTTTCATTTTAAATTTTCCTTGTATTGACGGGATCTGGTTGAAGAAGAAGGTATTTTAAGTATTTTTCTGTATTTTGCAACAGTTCTTCTTGCAACTTTTATCTTTCTTCTTTCAAATATGTTAGAAATATCCTCGTCAGAGTATGGGCTTTGGGGTGATTCACTAGATATAATATTTCTCAAAATTGATTTTACTTTCTCAAAGGAAATATCTTTTCCCTGTGATGATTCCATTCTACGTGAGAATAATGATTTAAGCTCAATTGTGCCCTGAGCTGTTTGGACATATCGTCTGCTGGTAATTCTACTCACAGTGGATTCATGAACCCCGACTGACTGAGCCACATCTTTTAATATTAGAGGCTTGATATACTCTCTCCCATGCTCAAAAAATTCACGCTGAACATCAACGATTTTCGATATGATTTTTTTTACTGTGGCCTCTCTTTCATCAAGACATTTCATTATTCTTTGAGCTGCTTCAAGCTTTTCTTTTATAAATTGTTTTGCCTCGGGCGGAAGACTCTTTTCTTTCTTTATAAGGGTTTTGTAATAATTGCTTATTCTGACTCTTGGGAAATCACGGTTTAACTGTATCTGCAATTCATCCCCTACGTTATAAACGTAGAAATCAGGAACTATATATTTTTCAGAATCTTTAACAAAGAACGGTCTCCCAGGTCTTGGTTCTAAAGATGATATGACTGACATCGCCTCTTGAATCTCTTCAGTGGAATCTTGAAGAACATCCTTAATATTGCTCAAATCTTTTTCATTAAGCTCTTCCAAATATTTATCGATCAATTCTATGACAAGACTATCTTCAGAGTAACCCATATCAAGCGCTTGAATCTTAAGGCATTCTTTCAAATTCATTGAGCATATACCTATGGGATCAAAAGACGACTGAATCTTATGTAAAACATCTTTAATTTTAGCAATATATTCTCTGCCTGAATTCTGAGATGCGTTTTCGATATTGCAACTTCCTTCGTCAGTTACGTTCTCAGATATTTCGTCGGTAAGATTTGCAGATTGTTTGAGGTATATGAGTGCGATCTCTTCAATATTTGTTTCAAGATATCCGTCTTCGTTGGTGTTGCCTATTATGATTGATGCTATTTCTTTTTCTTCAGGTGTGAGGTCTGACAACTTAAGCTGCCATCTAAGGTGATCCATGAGGGATTCGGCCTTGCTTATCCTGTTTTCCCAAGTGGTATCCTCTTCGCTGTCATCAAAGAATTCTCTTGATGAATAATGTGGAATATCATTGTTTTGATCTCTAAACAGGCGGTCATCGCCCATAGCGCTAAAGTCAAACTCTTCATTTGGACTATCTTCATTCTTTTCAGTCTGGTCTTGTGATTTTTCTAAAATAGGATTTTCTATGAGCTGCTCTTCCAAATAATCTTTTAATTCAAGTGTGGTCATTTGAATTAGTTTTAGGAATAGCTGCAACTCTTGAGTTAATACCAGACGTTGCTGTAATACTTGCCTTTGCGAAGTAGTTTGGCTTAAATTTATACTCATAATTGCAATTACCTAATATTTTCTTTGAGAGCTTTTACCCATCTAAATTATAATATAACATAGATCATATACAAGATTCGTGCCAATTAGCTAATTATACCATAATCCTGGAATTTTCGCGTGTAATAATACGGCATTGTTGAGGTTCTATCGGGCTAATATATAATCTAGCTGTAAATAAATTCTATTTGTTTTGTAAATGGAGTTTTGGGATTTGGGGAAAATAATAATCTATATAGGGATTTCCCTTATATTAGTTGTAATAATAGTTCAGTTTATTCCGAAGATTCCTTACTTAGGTAAGCTACCGGGAGATATTTACTTAAAACGAGAGAACTTTTCTTTTTATTTTCCGCTTACAACATCAATAATTCTGAGTTTAGTTCTGACTTTAGCGCTTTATTTGTTATCAAGGGTTAGGTGAGAATATATTTTCTTGCGGTTTATAAGGTCTCGCTTGGTACTATCCATTTCAAATCAGAATTGTGTCTCTGTTCATAAATTCTAATCTTGTCTTCGTGCTCGAGCGAGTGTCCAATATCGTCAAGGCCTTCCAAAAGGCTTTTCTTCTTGAAAGGATCTATGTCGAAATTTATAGTCCAGCCCTGATCGTCCGATATCGTTTGAGACCTTAGATCTACCGTAAGTTCATGGCCTTTTTTTGAGTTTACTATATTAAAAAGTTCCTTGACCTTATCTTCTGCTAAAACAATTGGAAGAATCGCGTTTTTAAAACAGTTGTTATAAAAGATATCGGCAAACGACGGTGCGATGATTATCTGAAATCCATATTCTCTTAATGCCCACGGGGCGTGTTCTCTCGAGCTTCCGCTTCCGAAATTGTGGCTTGTTACTAGTATCTTGGCATTCTGAAGGTGTTCTTTGTTGAGTTCAAAATCTGGGTTTAGTGTTCCGTCTTCAAGATAACGCCAGTCAAAAAATAAAAATTCTCCAAAACCGGTCCGTTCAACTCGTTTTAAAAACTGTTTTGGAATTATTTGGTCGGTATCTACATTGATTCTATCTAACGGGGCGACTATGCCATGTACTCTTTCTAAGGGTTCCATTTTAAGTTCCTCTTTATAGTTCTTTTTCTAAGTCCCAATTTCTTACATCCACAAAATGTCCTTCAATTGCCGCTGCAGCTGCCATGGCGGGGCTTACAAGGTGTGTTCTTCCGCCTTTACCTTGGCGTCCTTCAAAGTTTCTGTTTGAAGTGCTTGCGCATCTTTCCCCAGGTTCGAGTATATCAGGGTTCATCCCCAGACACATGCTGCAACCTGCCTCTCTCCACTCAAAACCGGAGTCCTTAAATACTTTATCAAGACCAAGCTTCTCGGCCTGCCATTTTATCATCTGTGATCCGGGCACTACCATTGCACTTACTGTAGGGGCTACTTTTCTGCCTTTTACTACCCTCGCAGCCTCAGTTAAATCCTGAATCCTGGCGTTAGTGCATGATCCTATAAACACCCTGTCCAGTTTTATATCTTCGATAGGCTTTCCGGGATTCAGACCCATATACTCAAGCGCGCTGATTGTAGCCTTCTTGGTATTTTCGTCTTCAATATCATCGGGGTTAGGAATCTTTCCGGTTACGTCCAGTACCATACCGGGATTAGTACCCCAGCTTACTTGAGGCACTATCTTAGAGGCGTCAAGGGTAATTGATTTGTCAAATTTAGCCCCCTCGTCACTCTTAAGCTCTTTCCAGTACTCAAGTGCATTCTCGAAGTCCTCTCCCTTAGGGGCGAATTTGCGTCCTTTTACATATTCAAATGTCTTTTCATCGGCAGCAATCATTCCAGCCCTTGCGCCAGCTTCAATAGACATATTGCACACAGTCATTCTTTCTTCCATAGTAAGAACTTCAATGGCAGACCCCCTGTATTCAACGACAGTTCCAGTCGCTCCAGCTGTGCCAATGCGTCCTATGATATTTAAGATTATATCCTTTGCGGTGACGCCGTAGCCACGCTCTCCTTCAACACGAATTTCAAATTCTTTAGGTCTGTTTTGTCTTAAGCACTGCGTTGCTAGCACGTGTTCTACTTCACTTGTTCCGATACCAAAGGCCAATGACCCAAATGCGCCGTGTGTTGAAGTATGGCTATCTCCGCAAACTATCGTCATTCCGGGTTTGGTAAGCCCAAGCTCAGGTCCTATTATATGGACGATACCCTGCATATCGCTATTTGTTTTTAATCCAAATAGCGGAACGCCGAACTCCTCGCAGTTATTTTCCAGAACCTCAATCTGCTTTGCAGAAATTGGGTCTTCAATAGGAATGGATCTATCTGTTGTCGGAACATTATGATCCATAGTTGCGAAGGTTAAGTCCGGTCTTCTAACTCTGCGGCCCGTAAGACGAAGCCCTTCGAAGGCCTGAGGCGAAGTTACTTCATGAACAAGGTGTAAATCTATGTATAAAAGAGTGGGTTGCCCCTCTTCTTCAAATACTACATGTTGTTCCCAAATTTTATTAAAAAGTGTTCTAGCCGACATATCTTTATCCTTTTATATTGTGCTAAGCTTTTAAAGATACACAATAAATCGTCATTTTTTAGATTTGCTTATGTTTTTGATCCGCTGTATGAAAATATATACGAATTCAGAATTATCAAGATCTTATATCTTAAATGCTGATCTGCCCGGATATATTGCTTCGTCTCCGAGTTCCTCTTCAATTCTTAGGAGCTGATTGTATTTTGCTATTCTATCACTTCTAGAGGCTGATCCTGTTTTGATTTGTCCTGAGTTTGTAGCAACTGCAATGTCTGCAATTGTAGAATCTTCTGTTTCACCTGAGCGGTGGGATATTATATATGTATAACCCGCGCTCTGGGCCATTCTTATTGCTTGAAGCGTTTCCGTCAGTGAGCCTATCTGGTTTACTTTGACCAGGATAGAATTTGCGGCATTTTCTTTAATCCCCTTTGCCAGTCTCTTGGTATTAGTTACAAAAAGGTCATCTCCAACTATTTGCACCTTTTTCCCAAGCTCCTTAGTCATCATCTGCCAGCCTTTCCAGTCATCTTCTGAGAGAGGGTCTTCGATAGATATAATAGGATATTGCCTTATCCAATTGCTATAAATATCAATAAGTTTATCTTTCCCAATTTTTTTGCCCTCTACTGTATACTTGCCTTTTTGATAAAATTCGCTGGCTGCCACATCCAGTGCCAATGATATTCCTTCCCCTATCTTATACCCCGCTTTTGTGATTGCCTCTAAAATGCACTCTATCGCTTCTTCGTTTGATTTTAGGTTAGGGGCAAAACCGCCTTCATCTCCTACTGATGTCGCATATCCTTTCTTTGAAAGAATTGTTTTTAGATTATGAAATACTTCAACTCCCGCTCGGATTGCTTCTGAGAATTTAGTAAAACCCAGCGGTACAATCATAAATTCTTGAAAATCCAGATTGTTATCAGCATGAGCGCCTCCGTTAATAATGTTCATTAGAGGTACAGGAAGAGTGTTCGCAGATATCCCGCCTAGATAAGCATAAAGAGGTATCCAAAGAGAATTGGCTGCGGCTTTGGCAACTGCTAATGATACACCCAATATTGCATTAGCACCCAATTTTGATTTATTAGGCGTTCCGTCGAGTTTGAGCATTAACTGATCAATTTCATTCTGCTCTGTGACGTCAGCACCGATTAACTTTGGGGCTATAATGTCATTAATATTTTTTATAGCTTTTTGGACTCCCTTGCCCAAATACCTCTTTTTTATATTGTCCCTTAATTCTATTGCTTCATGCTCACCGGTAGAAGCTCCTGAAGGCACTGCCGCTCTTCCAAAGGATCCGTCATCACAAATGACGTCTACTTCTACTGTAGGATTCCCACGTGAATCCAGAATTTCTCTTGCGTTAATTGCTTCAATAATTGCCACTTTTCTATCCTCCCTGGAATTTTGTTCCCGGCTAAGGGAAATTACCATATCAACATAGGCGTATCAAATCGGTTAATATTATTATACGAAATAAAATTGTTGGAAAAGTAACATTAGTTCGGTACAATCTTAAATTCTAAAAATGATGGGAAAGGGTAATTAATATGAAATTTGTTTTCAAAGAAAAGTCTTTATTAAGCCTTGGCTTCTTATTTGCAATTTTATTTATAACTTCTTGCAGTGTAGGTGACAGTAATCCGCCTGCCACAATAACAGATCTGACTTCCGACCCTATAAACAGGCTCCTTGATTGGACGGCGCCTGGAGATAGTGGGAACAGTGGGAGGGCTACAATTTACTTTATAAGATTCTTTGATAATGAAGAAGTCGCGGCAATTTTGGGTCTCCCTTCTCTAGACGGAGTACCTTTTGCCGTAATTGAAGAGGCTGTTCAGGATAATTATAACGATGCTACTCAGATCCCGGATTTCCAAAGGCCGGATGTTGCAGGAAGCCCCCAGAGTTTTCTAGCCCCAAGGCTGGACATAACTGGCGAGATGATGTTCTTTTATTCAATCCGTACTAATGATGAAGTAGGGAATTCTTCGCAGCCCTCTAACGTGGCTGAATTATCAACACCTTTGGATTCTATTAAGTATGTGAGTAGTGAAGTCGGTAGCTGTATCGGAGAATCTATTGGAGAGGGCAACTTTGACGGGGAGCAAGAAGATAACGGGGAAATTATGAACGATTACGCAATTGGCGACCCTTGTCTAGGAAAGGTCTATATCTTTTACGGAGCAAATGATTTAACCAATAACGGCAGCACTTTAATTGATGTATCGGCAGCGGATGTAACGGTGATTGGTAATCCGAACGATCTCTTCGGCGCCTCCCTTGCCGGAATTCCTGACTTTGAAAGTGATATCAGAGGTCAAGAGCTCGTTATTGGAGCCCCGGGATTTGATAATGACAGAGGAAAAGTTTATGTGATTTTCGGCAGCAGAGACTTGCCGAGCGTAATTGATCTGTCAGACAGTAGTGTTGATAGGATAGAGGTTGTCGGAGAAAACGTCGGTGATAACTTTGGTTTTTCGGTAGCCGATGGAGATGATGTCACTAACGGGTCCGGATTATTTCTGGTTGGAGCGCCTTCTTTTGAATCTGACACAGGTAGGGCATATGTTTTTAGAGGGAAAGGCTTGGATCAGAATGAAGAGGTCCCCGCAACGGATGCCGATGCTACTTTTACAGGCCAGGCCCCTGGAGATTTTTTTGGGTTTGATCTTGCCAATCTTGGTAGAATTCGAAGAAATAGTTTTGATGAATTTGGCGTTGGAGCGCCTGGTGTAGGAAGGGCTTATGTGATATTAGGAGGAGATAGTATTAAAAGTAGGGATTTGGCTGTTGATACTGATGACGTTGTAATACTTGAAGGAAATGCTGCCGATAGTTTTGGAATTAGTATCTCAGGAAATGGAGATATAGACGAAGACGGCGAAGAGACGCCTGATGTTGTAGTTGGGGCTCCTGATTCCAATATGTCTTCAGGTTCAGTTTTCTTATATTCGGGTGAAGCCATTGACACAGCACTTCAGGATGGCACTAGTACGGGATTTGAGACTGAATTTACAGGAATTGCTCCAGGAGATAGGTTCGGAACTTCGGTGGGGGTTATAGCTAATCTGACGCCTGAGCTTGAAAAGAGGAATAGGGACACCGCTATCGTACTTATTCTTGAAGTCAGCAATGCGGATTTTGCCGTCGGAGCTCCCGGGACTGAAAACGGTACAGTTTATCTGTTTTTTGGAAGGGACAACTTCCCTGTTTTAGTTTCAGCTTCTGAAGCTGATATTGATATACCAGGCGGAGTGGCAGAGGTCGATTTTGGTATAGAAGTTATGGCCTTGGGCGATGTAAATGGTGATACGGTGGAAACAAACAGTGGATTTAACTCCGGATTTGAAGACTTTGGAGCAGGCGGCTCTGAGTTTATGAGAGTTTTTTATTAGAAATTCACAACTTTATTCTTTAGAATGTCTACATATATGGATGTCACTGTAATACGAAAGATAATATTATTCAGGTTTGATTAGTTTAATTCTGCTGTTCTTTATCTTCAATAATATATCCGTCTTTAAACACAATAACCCTCTCGGCGTGTTGAGCTATATCTTGCTCATGAGTTATCATGATTATTGTTTTGCCCCGCTTGTTAAGGGCTGTGAAAATTTCCATTATTCCCAAACTTGTTTGAGAGTCAAGGTTCCCTGTTGGTTCATCAGCCAAAATTATGCTCGGATTATTTACGATAGCCCTAGCGATTGCGACACGCTGTTGCTGTCCCCCTGAGAGCTGTGAGGGAAGATGGTGCTCTCTCCCGTCTAAACCTACCATTTTAATTGCTTGATTTGCCAGTTCGGCTCTTTTCTTAGAATCAGTGTTATTATAAATCATAGGGAGTTCTACATTTTCAAGAGCCGTCGTTCTTGCAAGAAGATTGAAGCTCTGAAATACAAAACCTATTTTCTTGTTTCTGATCTCGGCTAGTTCATCTGTATCTAAAGAAGAGACTTGATTGTTATCAAGGTAATATTCTCCGCTCGTGGGTTTATCCAGGCAGCCAATTATGTTCATGAATGTGCTTTTCCCGGAACCCGATGCTCCCATTATAGATATAAAGTCCCCATTTCTTATCTCAAGAGAAACACCCTTTAGGGCATGGACTTTTATCTCCCCCAAATCATATGTTTTATGAATATCCTTGACATCGATGACCCGGCTATCACCCATCTTTTAGAATCTCCTGGGTTGGGGAAGGTAAGAAGAGTTGTTCCCGGAATCGTTCTTTATAAGAGCTTCTACAATGACCTCGTCACCTTCTTTAAGATCACCTTCTGTAATTTCGGTATATCTGCCGTCTCCTACACCTGGTTTTACTAAAACGGCTTTTATTTGTCCGTTACTTCCATGTGTCCATACATGCGGTGCGATATTAGTATCTACGCTGTTTGATTCTATATTAGCTGAAGAAGGTGGCATGAATCTTAGAGCTGAAGTTGGTACCCGCTTTACATCTTTTCTCTCCGCTACAATTATTTTTACCTCAGCAGTCATTCCGGGTTTTAATTTGCTGTCTTTGTTATCTATCGAAACGACTACGTTGTAAGTTACTACATTATTATTTGTAATTGGTTCGTTTCTTACCTGTAAGACCACACCTTCAAATGGTTGATTTGGGAATGCATCTACAGTGAATAATGCCTTCTGTCCATTTTGTATTTTCCCTATATCTGCCTCGCTCACATTTGTGTCAATTTTCATAGTAGATAAATCCTGAGATATAAGAAATAGAGGCTTGCTGTTAGGCACAACGTTCTCTCCGGTATTTATGTTTCGGGAAAGTACAATGCCGTCAATAGGGGAGCGGATTGTCGTGTTATTTAAATTAGACTGTGTTATTTCAATCGTTGCTTTGGATTGTTCAAGTGAAGCCAGTGCTGATAAATACTTTGCTCTTGAATCATCGAACTCCTCTTTGGAAATGAGCCTTTTATCATAGAGCTCTTTATTTGTATTATAGACAGAGTTTGTCAGATTAAAGTCAGCATCTGCTTTTTTCTTATCTGCTTGCGCTCGTTTCAGCTCGGTTTCCAGCGCTGAGGGGTCAATTTCTAAAAGCGGATCTCCTTTTTGAACTTCAGAGTTGTAGTCGACAAAAATGTTCTTTGCATAACCAGCAACTTGAGAGCCTACATCAATAGTTTTTAAGGGATTTATTGTGCCGGATGAAGTGATCTGAGAAGTGATGTTGTTCCTGTCGACTTTAGCAGTCATATACACCAGTGAGGATGTACTCTCACCAAAAAAGCGGGGTACTAAGAATATCGTAACAACAATTATTATTAATAAGGCTATATATTTCTTACTGTTCTTGAGATTCATCAACTTCCCCTGTAGCTCTTTTTAGCCTTGCGACGTTAATATTGTAGTTGTAAATAGCCTGCATATATTTCGCGTTAGAAGTTGCATATAGTGATTCAGCTTCTGCCAATTCAACTGAAGAGGCCCTAGCCAGTTTATATCTTTCCCTAGCCAAGAGCAAACTTTGCTCTGCAGATTCCCTGGTTCTCTTTGTCACATTAATATTTTCCCTAGCGAAGTGAAGATCTAGGTGTAATTGCTTTATTTGTGATACAATGCCGGTCTTAGTAGAGCGAAGTTCAGCGTTAGTAAGCCTTAAATTGGCTTTTGAATCTTCTACTTTGGCAAATCTCGAAAACCCTTCAAAGATAGGGAATTTAACACCGACACCCGCAATAAACCCGGGAGTCTGGGCACCTTCTCCCTCAAACCTATAAGCGGTCCTTCCAAAGACTTCCGGATAGAACTCTTTTTTAGAGGCTTTTAAGTTTGCTCTCATGGCTACTTTTTGTGATTCCAGGCTTTTTAATTCAGGTCTTGAGCCTAGAGCTTGTATTATAGATTCTTCAAGCTGATACGGGCTTATTGAAAGCTCTATGGAGTCTTCTAGTTCATAGTTGAAAGAACTATCTTCAATGGCCATAATTGTTTGAAGGTTTACTTTCGCAATTTCGAAATTGTTCTGTGCTGCAATTTGTTCCAGTTTGGCATTTCCCAGGTTTACTTCTGCTTTTGTTGTTTCAATCTGCGGAACCCTGCCGGATTTATAAAACCCCTGGGCCTGCTCAAGGCGCCTCTCAGATTCTATTACCTTCTTCTCCATAGCAAGCGCAATATGTTTTTCCGATAATACTGTGTAATAGCTAATAGTTGTACTAAGGATGATATCGTCTTCCGCGGTTTCTTTATCAAACTCTGAGGATTGTAAAAGCGCTTTTCTTGATTTAACACGGTTTGAAGTTAGTCCGAAATCATAAATAAGCTGATCTAAATAGAACCCCGACTCACGGCCAATAAAAGGTACAATGATTCTTGAGCTTATCTGAGGATAATATATTGACTTTGCGTTTTTAACCCCTGCTTTTGATATATCTATTGTCGCATCTGATATTGCAATTGCGGGGTTATTCTCTATTGCTATACTGATAGCCTGATCAAGAGTGAGTGGTTCTCTCTCCTGGGCGTTGAGACAATTAAGGCCAAAAAGTAAAGATAGCATTATCAAGAGTGCTTTATAGCTCATTTTATAATCCATAATTTCAAAAGAATAATATGACTCTAAAACATATACGTTGCAACATTTTTCTCATACCGTAAAATACCATCATGCCATTTGGAATATATGTTCATATCCCTTACTGCGTAACAAAATGTCCCTACTGTGACTTCAATTCTTACGGAGTAGGCGACCGATTTCCGGAAATAGAGTATACCGAGTCAATATTGCGTGAACTAGAACTTTATCGTAACGAAGTTCAAGATGTTGAGCTAACATCTATCTTTGTCGGAGGAGGAACGCCCTCACTATTTGATCCAAAGAGTATTGAAAAAATTATTTCTAAAATTTATCAAATTACTCGACCGGCCGATAATTTGGAGATTTCCTTAGAGGTAAATCCGAAGACCGCGGATTTAGATAAACTTAAGGGACTTCGTAGTGTAGGGATAAATAGAATAAGCGTTGGGGTTCAGTCTTTTTCCGAGAGAAAACTTGGTTTTTTGGGAAGAATTAACGCTCCCGCGGACAGCAGAAGAATACTGGAAGATATAATCAGGGCTGGATTTGAGAATTATAGCATGGATCTTATGTATGGGACCACAGGTGAAACATTTAAAGTGTGGGAGGCTGACTTAAAAGAAGCCCTCGGTTTCGATTACCCGCATATTTCAGCCTACTGCCTGACTATAGAGGACGGCACGGAATTTGGGAAACGCTACGCGCTTGGTAAGTTGAAATTGCCTACTGATGATAGGCTCACTGATTTTATTACATACACAACTGAATTTTTTGAGGACGCGGGTTACAGGCAGTACGAAATATCTAATTACGCAAAAGAGGGATTTGAGTGCGCTCACAATATGCTTTACTGGAAAGGAGACAATTATCTTGGTCTTGGCGCGGGCGCTCATTCTCATTTTGCCGAGAATAAGTCTACTTGCTGGGGTGAAAGGTGGGCGAATCTGAGAAATCCGGCACTTTATATGAAATCTGTAAAGGAGGGGAACAAACCTCTGGATTTCACAGAAAAATTAAACAAAGAAGAAGTGATAGAGGATAAAGTCTTGATGGGGCTTAGGTTAAAGGACGGGATCAATATATCCGAGCTTGAAAATACCTTTCAGTTAAAAGCAAATATGGATAAGGTTGGATACCTTGTTCAAGACGGGTTTCTTGAATATTCAGACAACTCTATCCGGTTAACTAAAAAAGGTAACCTGCTTTCAAACGCGGTTATTTTAAGAGTTGTAGAAGCATTGAATTAGGGAATCCTTTTTAATATGTGTTTTGCTCCCTTTGATGTTATATAGTAATTGTCACCTTCCTTTTTCAGATATTTCATGAACTCATAATATGCAGGTCTTGTGAATCTTGCGTCAAACTCGCCGTCTTTAACTTTTGCATAGGGTATGTTTTCATCATTTATAGAAAGGGTGTTCAAATCCAGTTTTTCCCGGGTTTCGTCATTTAAAATTATATAAAAATCCTCCCTTTTCTTATCAACCATCTTTACAACAAAAGGAGTATCTTCGACTTTTATGTATAGCTTGCCGCTTCCCTCGTCCAGATAAAACCTTCCGTCCTCATCACACTTAAGCAGTTTGTTATTATAGAGGTATGTGAGACGGTGCTGGATTTTAATTCCGTCCTGAAACCAGTTGCCCCTTTTATCAATAAAAAATCTAGGCTTAGTTTGATCCTGTTTTTGCTCCATAGTCTTTAATTATAACGAATTTCTAAAGTTAGAATATAAGTCGTTATTCTCCCATTACTTTTACCACCACTCTTTTCTTTCTTCCTCCGTCAAATTCAGCGTAGAATACTCTCTGCCAGGGACCCAGGTCGAGGTCGCCTTCTGTAATAGGCACGATTACCTGATGGTGCATTATAAGGTTCTTAAGATGAGCATCCCCGTTATCCTCTCCTGTTCTATGGTGCCTGTAATCTTCCCTGTAAGGCGCTATGTCCTCAAGCCATTCCCAAATGTCTTCAATGAGCCCGTCCTCAAGGTCATTTACATAAACCGCAGCCGTAATGTGCATTGCTGATACAAGGACAAAACCTTCTTGCACTTCACTCTTAAACACAATATTTCTAATTGTGTCCGTTATATGCACCATTTCCCGTCTTTTTTCTGTGTTAAACCATAGATACTCAGTAAGGCTTTTCATATGCAGAACCTCCTTTCAGTTCTTTCAATCTGATATTATTACAGATTAGCAAGCGTACTTAATAAAGCAAAGGGTATTTCATGCCGTTTGCTTTAACTAAAGCTGGAGGCTTCTATGATAATAGAATTAAGCATAATACCTATAGGTGTCGGTACTTCTCTTTCAAAATACGTCGCATGCGTCATGAGGGTAGTTCAAGACAACGGTCTAAAGTATGAATCCCACTCAATGGGGACAAATATAGAATGCGGTTGGGATGATATTGTGCCGCTTATTAAAAAGTGTCATGATGAGCTTAACAAAATGGGGGTAGAACGTATCAGCACTTCACTTAGGATAAGTGAGAGGACAGACAAGCCTTATACAATGGAAGGGAAGATGATCAGTTTAGAAGAGAAATTATAGAGTGCAAGAAATTTATAACTAATAATTTCTTTCTTGACTGTGCTCTAAATTTAAGGTTAAAACTTTTGACATTATGAGAGAAGACTGGAAGTACTGGATTGCTCTTAGCATGGTAAACGGGATAGGAGGGGTATTAACTAAGAACCTTTTTGTGAAATTCCACAATGCCGAGGATATATTTAAAGCCTCTAAAAAAGAGCTAAGCCAAGCAGAAGGGATTGGGGATAAACACATTGAATCTATAGTAAGTTTTAACGACTGGGACGAAGTAGGGCAGGAATTAAATTGCTTCCTCTAAATGACCCGGACTTTCCGAATTCCCTCCTGCAAACTTATAATCAGCCTCCATTTCTTTATATAAATGGTGAAATTCTTCCTAAGGATAAGCTCTCTATTGCTATAGTCGGCAGCGGGATTCCCGATCGGTACGGTAGGTTAATGGCTGAATCCCTTTCAGGGAAATAGCCTCGATGGGAGTAACCATTGTAAGCGGTATGGCAAGGGGAATTGATTCAATTGCTCAGGCACAAGCGCTTAAGAGGGGAGGGCGTACCATTGGCGTATTAGGCTGTGGTCTGGATATCGTATATCCTCCTGAAAATGTGAAGCTATGTAAAGAAGTATCTCAAAATTGAGCAATCCTCTCGGGATTTCCTTTGGGAACGCCACCAATTGCGCAAAAGTAATTTTATTAATCGACGGTGATTACAGTGAGAACCTGTTAATAAACGCCATTCGTTCCGGTGTAAGAGGTTATTTGCTTAAAGACGCCGATTCCTCAGAGCTTATCAAATCGGTAAAAGCGGTGTTTGACAGAGAACTGTGGGCTGATAGGAAATTAATGGGGAAGGTTGTGAACGGATCTTCTTATCCTACTAAGAAAGTAGAGGTAAAAGGGCAAATTTATGACTTGACGGAGACTGAGATAAAGATCATAAAGTTACTTCTTACCGGTTTGACCTACAGAGAAATTGCGGATGAATTATATATTAGTGAGAAAACCGTAAAGTTCCACCTATATAAAGTTTTTAAAAAGCTCACATTAAAATATAGGGCTGAACTCATACTATTTGGTTTTAGGCATGGATTTGTAACCTAAGCGTATCATTACAACTAGCTTACTTTGATATAAATCCCCTGAACATAGATTTTCTTTATACCAAATTCATTTTTTCGTGATATTCTAGTATGCTTTTAAAATCAGGAGTTAATTATGAACATAAGTGTAATTGGAACTGGATACGTTGGATTAGTTACCGGGGCTTGTCTCGCGGGAAGCGGGAATAACGTAATTTGTGTTGATATAGATGAAGAGAAGATAAATAGCCTCAAGGAAGGTCGGGTTACTTTCTATGAACCAGGACTTGAAGATATTGTAAACAAGAATTTAAAAGAAGAGCGTCTTCATTTTACCACTGATCTCGATTACGCAGTAAAAAACTCGTCAGTCGTACTAATTGCCGTAGGCACTCCCCCAAATGGAGATGGGTCGGCCGATACCAGCGCTGTGATAAATGTCGCTCAGTCAATAGGAAAAAGTCTTGATGATTATAAGGTTATTGTGACAAAAAGTACTGTGCCTGTCGGTACTACTGAGATGATTCGCGATGAGATTCAAAAGGTTACTGATATAAAATTTGATGTAGCCTCAAACCCCGAATTCCTAAAAGAGGGGGCTGCGGTAGATGATTTCATGAAGCCCGACAGGGTATTAATTGGAATAGATAACGAATCCACGGGCCGGATATTAAAGGAACTTTACGCCCCTTTTATGAGGTCAATGGACAGGGCTGTTGTAGTATCGATTAGATCCTCAGAGTTGGCGAAATATACTGCCAATGCAATGCTTGCAACAAGGATTTCCTTTATGAATGAGATTGCGAATTTATGCGAAGTAGTAGGCGCCAACATCTCAGAGGTCAGAGTAGCAATCGGCTCTGATGATCGAATAGGGTGCCATTTCCTTTTTCCCGGCATTGGATACGGAGGCTCCTGTTTCCCTAAGGATGTCAAAGCTCTAATTAATACTGCGAATGAGTTTGGTTCTGAGCTTCAAGTATGTAAAGCGACTGATGAAGTAAATACAAAACAGAGGGAACTCTTTTGGCAGAAAATCGAAAATTATTTTGAAGGACGGCTGCAGGGAAAGAAATTTTCTGTTTGGGGAATTTCTTTTAAACCCAAGACTGATGATATCAGGGAAGCGCCGTCACTTTATATTATAGAAAAACTTATTTCTAATGGGGCATTAGTGACAGTGCATGATCCTGTTGCTATGGATAATGCCAGAGCTCATTTTGGAGACAAGGTGAATTACGCGGATTCCAACTATGAAGCGTGTGAGGGTGCTGATGCGCTAGTTATAAACACGGAGTGGAACGAGTATAGGCAGCCGGATTTTAATAAAATAAAGGAAATAATGAAGGGAAAAGTAATATTTGATGGGCGGAATTTATACAAACCCGACATATTGAAAGATTTCGGACTTAAGTATTTAGGAGTTGGTATTGGAAATTAAACACTCCAGTATTTTTTCTAATAACTGTCTTCATTCAGTATGCGTATAATGCTGTATATTTAGTCCTAACGAGTTTGTTCTAAAATTTGCAATAATATTTATTCAGGTAAAATGCCTAATATTAAAATCTCAGATTGAATCTCATTTGATCGTGATTAATCTTAATACAGTATAAATGAAGAATAGGTGGGTGAATGTCTAAATCTCTAATAATTGTTGAGTCTCCTGCGAAAGCTAAGACTATAAAGAAATATTTGGGTGAAGATTTCAATGTCGAAGCTTCTTCCGGACACCTTGTTGATCTTCCTACCAGTAAGCTCGGTGTGGATGTCGAGAATAATTTTAATCCCGAGTACGTGGTGATAAAGGGGAAGGGTAAATACCTGGATAAACTCAAAAAAGCTGCAAAGAACGCTGAGAATATTTATTTGGCATCTGACCCTGATAGAGAGGGAGAGGCTATAGCGTGGCATATAGCTAATGAGTTAAACATTTGGGATAAGTCTCATAGAGTGTTATTTCATGAGATTACAAAAAACGCGGTAAAAAGCTCCTTAGCAAATCCTACAGACTTAAGCCAGGATAGATTTGAAGCCCAGCAGGCAAGAAGAGTGCTGGATCGTCTAGTTGGCTATCAAGTGAGCCCGCTTTTATGGAGAAAGGTCAGAAAAGGGCTTAGCGCAGGAAGAGTGCAGAGTGTTGCGCTTCGAATAGTGGTTGAAAGGGAAAGGGAGATTGAGGCCTTTAAACCCAGAGAGTATTGGTCTATTGAATCTGAATTGAAACGTAATCAGGACGAGCAAAGTGATTCTTTTGTAGCTGTTCTGGTTAGATTTGAGGGTGAGAAGGCTGAGATATCAAACGAAGAGCAATCAAATCACATACTTGATTCAGTTAAAAATGAAGAATTTATTGTTTCCTCTGTAGACAGGAAGGATAAGAAGAGGAACGCGCTTCCCCCATTCATTACAAGTACACTTCAGCAAGAAGCTTCCCGCAAGATTAGATTTGGAACTAAGAAAACAATGTCCGTTGCTCAAAAGCTTTATGAAGGAATTGAACTTGGCTCAGAAGGTCCTGTCGGTCTTATTACATATATGAGAACTGACTCAGTAAGGATTTCAAATGAGGCCCTGAATGAAGCAAGGTCATACATTAAAGAAAATTATGGGGATCAATATTTACCAAGCGGGCCCAACACTTTTAAAGTCAAAAAGTCTTCTCAAGATGCACACGAGGCTATTAGGCCTACGTTTGTAAACAAAGTTCCGGATTCGATTAAAGAATTTCTATCCGATGAGGAATATAAACTTTATAAGCTTATTTGGCAGAGGTTTGTGGCGTCTCAGATGAACCCAATTATCTATGATCAGACTACTCTAGAGACAAAAGCGGGAAAAGGGATATTTCGCGCCACGGGGTCAATAATAAAATTCCCGGGCTTCTCTGCAGTCTATCTCGAGGGCAAAGAAGAGGAAGAGGAAGCTAAAGCTAAAGAAAAAGATGAGATGAGAAAACTTCCGGATGTATCTAAGGGCGATAAGCTTGATCTTGTAGCACTTGAGGGTAAGCAGCACTTCACGCAACCCCCGCCAAGATTCTCTGAGAGTTCCCTTGTGAAAGAGCTTGAAGAAAAAGGGATAGGGCGCCCATCTACTTATGCGACCATTATCTCCACAATTCAAGACCGTGAGTATGTTGTGAGGGACAAGAATAGGCTCCTGCCCACTATTCTCGGCCGTACGGTGAACGATCTCCTGATTCAGGGATTCCCGGAAATTATGGATGTGCAGTTTACTGCAGATATGGAAGAAAAATTAGATGACGTAGAGGACGGGAATATTAATTGGGTGGAGCTTCTAAAGGGCTTTTATGATGGTTTTGCCGATAGGCTTGATAAAGCACAGGAATCAATGAAGGGTGTAGAGACAAACATTGCATGTGATAACTGTAGTGCTCCAATGGTTATTAAATGGGGTAAAAACGGCGAGTTCTTATCCTGCTCGAAGTACCCTGATTGTAAGAACGCAAAAGCATTTGAATATGATGCTGAGGGGGGAATTGTAATAATTGAAAGGGCGGCGCCTGTTGTAAGAGAAGACATGCCGTGCGATAAATGCAGCGCCCCGATGGTTATAAAACAAAGCCGACGCGGTGAGTTCTTAGCCTGCTCCCGATATCCTGATTGTAAGAACGCTAAAGCATTTGAATATGATACTGATGGCAATATTAAGGTAATTGAAAAAGAGGAGCCTTTAATTAGAGAAGATCTAAAGTGTGAAAAGTGTGGGAAGCCCATGGCTGAAAGGAAAGGAAGATTCGGCAAATTTGTCGGATGTACAGGCTATCCCAAGTGTAGAAATATTAAAAACATTGATGAGAAAGGTAATATAGTAGATTCTAAACCTAAGGGAAAAGCCCGGGGCGGTAAAAAGGGCGATAAAAAAGATAGTGAAGAAGGGACTCAAGCAAATTGATTGATTTGCTTAATATTTGTTATACACTTTAAATTTGATACTAAAATCTAAATAAATTTCAATTAATTACCTATTAAGATAGAAAATGGAAAGAAATTCCAGACAGATTGAACTTGGGGGGATAAAGGTTGGCGGAGGAGCACCAGTTACAGTTCAATCAATGACAAAAACCGATACCAGGGATATTGCCGCAACAGTTGCTCAGATAAAGAGTCTTGAGAAAGCTGGGTGCGATATAGTGCGTCTTGCGGTTCCCGATATGGATGCAGCCAAATCACTTGGTGAAATTATAAAGCAAACTAATATTCCGATTGTTTCTGATATTCATTTCGACTACAAACTTGCACTCGAAGCAGTTAAACAGGGCGTCAATGGCATGAGGATTAATCCCGGCAACATCGGGGCTAAGTATCGTATAAAAGCGGTAGTTGATGCTGTTAAAGAAAGAGGAATTCCGATTAGGATAGGTGTTAATTCAGGCTCTCTTGAAAAAGATATATTAAAAAAACACGGCTCACCTACACCTGAGGCACTGGCTGAAAGCGCTTTCAGGCATGTTGAGATTTTAGAAGATCTGGATTTTAGAGATATAAAAATCTCAGTTAAATCTACAGACGTTAAAAAGATGATAGCCTCATACCGTCTATTAGCTGAAAGATGTGATTATCCGCTTCACCTGGGTGTTACCGAAGCCGGCACATATGAAATGGGGACCATTAAATCTTCTATCG
>Ga0209013_10001383_pt1 | contig 22339 bp, 15 predicted proteins | sample Cruoilmetagenom2_FD_187291 | JGI IMG/M metagenome (GOLD analysis project Ga0209013, IMG submission 187291) | Oil polluted marine microbial communities from Coal Oil Point, Santa Barbara, California, USA - Sample 2 (SPAdes) (version 2) | ecosystem: Environmental > Aquatic > Marine > Oil seeps ... | reverse complement strand
GATTATTCCTGTAATTATGATCTTTGTGATGGACCGTCAGCTCTCGCAGTTTTTTGCCGGAAAAATCACGGCCGCATTTTGCACAGACCCACGGGAGGATCTTCAGCGCTTGATTTCGATAGTCTATTTTTTTCATTCTCTTTTTTTCCGCCGCAGAGCCAGACAATGAATACATATATTATGTATACGGCTGATGAGCAATATAATAGCTTCATATTAAGGGTAAAGGCGGCTCATTTCCAATATAATTATTTGACGTTTTTGTACCAGTTCATTGCAACGCAAGCAAATGAATAATAATAATATATAATGAAAATTGAATGAAAATGTTTGTTAAATATAAACATTCTGAACTGAAAGTTATACGGGGAATTATTAATGAAAAAAATAATCAAAATTTTTGTGTTAGTTACTGGAACATTATCTTTATTTCTGCCCTCAGCCTTTGCTGCAACTGCACCTGGAGGAGTAAATGAAATAATTGAGGTAATGGAACAGTTTGAAGAAAACTTTGAAAGTGACAAGTGGCAGGAAGCCCTGGAAGCAATTGATAAGATCAGTAAAGAGTTGAATGAAATCTTTGCCGAAGCGCAATTGGATGATTTTATTCTTGAAAAGACAACAACAGACCTGCGGAACTCAGTTGTTAAAAAGAATGAGAAGGAGACGGAAGTAAACTTTGTTCGCTTCCAAAATCGATTTTTTATTTTCATCAGTCATTTTGATTATGATGTGCACCCAATCCTAAAAATGATTGAGGAATATATATTTGAGGAAACAGCTGAAGCTGCTGAAAAGAAAGAATTTGATGAAGTAGCCAGCGAGATGGTTGAAGTCGGCAATCTCATTAAAGCTGCAAGCCCCCTCTTGCTTGAAAAAGGGGTTAGTGATGAGGAAATTTCAGGGTTTAAATCAGAAGTTTTTAATCTTATCAAGGCCGCAAGGAAAGAAGATATCAACCAGGTGAATTCATCGCTTAAAAAAGGTAACCGTTCACCAGGATAATTTTATCCAATCATTTTCATCCTAAAAAGCGTGCGTTCCATAACGTTATCGGCTATGTTTCCTACATGGCCGAGATATTCACTTACCGCAAACGTGCTATATGCACCAACGACATCAACTTCCTCCGTCAACTCATTACCGACAATCCTGATGAGAGCCGTAGAGCGTTGTCCCTGAGAGTTTGCCGCGAATGGAATTGGACTCAGCCCAACGGCGCACTCAAGGATGGGGTTTGCCGGGGACTCATGCTGAAGCTTCACCGGGAAGGTTACATTACACTCCCTCCCAGAAAGAAACCCTTCACCGGCGGTCGGCAAGCCAAAGGGAAAAAAGCTGAGAAACTCGACATCGACCTGACGCCTGTTATCTCCACAGTTAAACAACTCCAGCCCATTGATTTCCGCCTGGTCAGAAAAACCAAGCATGAAAAGCTTTTTAACAGCCTGATTGAGCAGTACCATTATCTTGGTTACACTCAACCGGTTGGGGAACATCTAAAATACCTGGTTTTCGCAGCAGAACGTCCCATTGCCTGCTTTACCTTTTCGTCCGCGCCCTATAGCATACTTCACCGGGATCGATTCATCGGTTGGTCCTCAAATGCCTTAGAGAAAAACCGTCATCTGCTTGCGTATAATTCCCGATTTCTCCTGTTGCCCTGGGTTAAGGTTCCACACTTGGCATCACACCTGCTGGCCAGATGCGCCAGGGGAATTTCGGCGGACTGGCAGGCATATTACAATCACCCTGTTTTCTGGTTGGAGACCTTTGTTGATACCGACAGATTCAAAGGCACTTGCTACAAAGCTGCCAACTGGATTTTCCTTGGCAACACATCCGGTCGAGGAAAATATAACAAGACTCAGAAACAGCTTACCTCTATAAAAGCCATGTACGGCCTCCCCCTTATCCGTGATTTTCGTGAAAGACTGTGCCATGGATAGAGCAGATGCCGAGGCAATCCACGAGGCTGGTAAAGAGGCCGTGATTGTTACCCTACACCAACAATGCGAACAAATCAAAAAGCTTGAAAAACTTGTAACTTCCCTCCGTCAAAACTCCTCCAACTCATCCAAACCGCCTTCTTCAGATGGTCCTGAAACAAAGAAAAAAACCAAAAAAAGAAAATCCAGAAAGAAGCAAGGCGGGCAACCCGGACACAAGGGTAAAAAGCGTAATTTGCTGCCCACTGAGCAAATGGATAAAATCCATGATTGCTATCCTTCACAATGCGAAGAATGCAACAACCACTTCGCTGATGATCAAAAAAAGCCCACAGATAAACCCGCCAGGTATCAGTGGTTTGAATTGCCGGTCATCAAGGTGATAATGGAAGAGTTCCGATGCCACACCCTTACTTGCCAATGCGGTCATCGAACCACAGCACCCCTGCCAAAACATGTTGCCATATCATGCTTTGGTCCCAGGTTGCATGCTGCCATTGCATACCTCAACGTAGAACATCGAGTGACCAAGCGGGGCATTACCGACATCGTCAAAAATTTCTTCAACCTTGATATTGCTCTCGGCTCGACCTGCAGCATCTCTAATCGAGTCTCGGATGCCTGCCAACTAGTTGCTGAGCAGATCAGGAGTTATGTCGCCAATACGTTTAATCTTAACATCGATGAAACCGGCTGGAAGAATAAAGCCAAGCGCATTTACCTCTGGAGCTTCGTTGGAACATTATGTGTATTCTTCCATATCGACAATTCAAGAGGATCAAAAGTCTTGAAGAAGATACTCGGCCCTGTCTTTAATGGTGTCATTGGCAGTGACGATTACTCCGCTTACAGTGCATACCATAAAAATGGAAAACGCCAACTTTGCTGGGCTCATCTTATAAGAAAGTTCAAGGCTCTCAAAGAGAACCGGGGAAGCCCGGATTCCTATATTTTTTCAAAAAACATGCTCAAAGAAACCGGCCGACTTTTCACATACTGGCATGCCTACCTGGAGACTGATGATTGTTCGCTTGAGCAACTTTACCAAGCAACAGCTCTTATCCGAGCAAGAATGAAAAAGTATTGCAAACAATACTGTGATAGCGATGACAAAGCTATCAGAACCCGAGCGCGCAGAACCCTGAAAAACTGGCCCCATCTCTTTACCTTCCTGCAGGTGGAAGGTGTGGAACCTACAAATAACAGGGCGGAACAGTCCTTCCGACATGCTGTAATGTGGCGGAAAATCTGTTTTGGCAGCCAGTCAAAAAGTGGCGAACGTTACGTGGCGCGCATCCTTTCCGTTACCAGAACCTGCAAGATGCAGGATCGCAATCCTTTTGTTTTCCTATCAGAGCTGATGGAAGCAACTTTCAAAGAACAGTCGATTCCTGAAATTCTTCCCAAAGTATTATCGAATTAAATCCGTTACGCAACCTGGTCGGCTATTATCAACCTATCACGCTGGCCTTGCCACCCCACCACCATCAAAAATAGTTGCTGTAGAGGCCCGGTGAACGATTACTAAAAAAGTTATGGAAATGTACAAATCATTTATGGATCGGTATAAACAAGCTTAGCCCGCATTTTATCTGGTCACGATAAATGGTGCCGCTGCCAGAAAAGCCCATACATGGGAGTCGGTCAAATAGCCGGAAAGATATTCAAGCAATTTTGAGAACCTTGGCCCCCGTTATCTTTTTTGTTTTCAAATCATAGAGTGCACGGTTGGCATCGGCAAGTGAATACACTTCAACCTTGGGACGAATATCAATTTCAGCAGCCATTGCAAGAAAATCGGCAACATCACGACGGGTGACGTTGGCAACTGATTTTATTTCTTTTTCCAGCCAGAGATGACGAGAGTAATCAAGCTTCATGAGCGAAGACAGGTCATGCGTTTCCTTTCGGATTGCGTTAATTACAAGCCTTCCTCCTGGGGCAAGGTTTTCCATGGCATGTATTACCGGCTTCCAGACAGGTGTTGTATCAATAACAGCACGGACGAGCTTGGGAGCTTTCTGGTCAGGTTCACCTGCCCATACTGCACCGAGTTCCAGAGCAAACGAACGTTCCACAGGGTTTCGGGCAAAGACGAAAACCTCTGTGTCTGGAAAGATATGGCGGACCATTTTCATGACCAGATGACCGGAACCGCCGAATCCTGTTAATCCGAGGGAATCCCCGTTTTCAAGGCCGGAAAGGTGAAGAGAACGGTAACCGACGGCACCGGCGCAAAAAAGCGGAGCTGCCTCAACATCAGTAAAAACGTCAGGGACAGGATAGGCGAAATTTTCCGATACGGTCATATATTCAGCATATCCGCCATCAACGTCCATTCCTGTTGCCCTGAAATCAGGGCATAGATTTTCCCGGCCATGGGCACAAAAGCTGCAATGGCCGCAGGCTGAATGAATCCAGGCAACACCGACACGATCACCTGCCTTGAATCGTTTTACCCCTGAACCTGCCTGTTCAACATACCCGACAACCTGATGCCCGGGCACTACAGGCAAGACAGGCATCGCCCTTCCTTCGATCTCATCAAGTTCAGTATGACAGACGCCACAGGCTGATACACGGATGAGGATGGCAAATTCGGTCGGAACCGGTACAGGCAGGTCACGGAATGTCAGAGGTAACGGATTATCGAGAATATCGGTAAGATGTTCAATGACCTGTGCCTTCATAAGGATGCAACACTTCCTGGTTCACCGGGAATCTGTCGACAGTGCTGTATCTCTACCATGCGCTCACTCAAAATTCTTTTCTCGCTCCCTGCATCCATTCGTCTAATGTCAGGAATTGTATTCAGCCGGATTACTGCTGTACCGGCTTCTGCATTATCTCTTCCTGAAGATCTGCAATCTCTTCGTTCTTGGCAGCCAGCTCCTTAACCAACTCGCGGTTTTCCTCCTGTATTTCCTGTATCTCATCCTGCTGTTCGGCTACTTTCGAAAGCAGGACGTCCATATTAATTTTGAGCCGGTCCATTTCCTGGGCAGTCTCGTCCATAGCAGCATTTTTTTCATCGATAATCTTCTCAAGGCCAATAATCTGAGCATTTGCAGCGTTTAAACTCTGCTGGATGTGTTCAAAAGTCACTTCAGCTGATTGAACCTGTTCCGCTAGGACGCGAATCTGTTCAGCTGCTTGTTTTGCTGCTGCCAGATCCTCCTTTTTGGCAGCAGCAACTACAGGCTCTTTTGCTGCGGTTGAGGTAATTTTCTCAGCCTGCTTCCGGGCCGCTGTTTTAAGCTCGGCAATTTCATCTTTAGCTGCCTGCAGTTCTTTTGACGGGGTCGTACTTTTCTTGTTTGCTGCCTGCAGTTCTTTTGACAGGGTCGTATTTTTCTTGTTTGCTGCCTGCAGTTCTTTTGACAGGGTCGTATTTTTCTTGTTTGCTGCCTGCAGTTCTTTTGACGGGGTCGTACTTTTCTTGTTTGCTATCTGTAGAGATGCGTTACATCCTGAGAGTTTTGATTCCAGGGACTGGCTAGATTTTCTTAAGTCGATCAGTTCCTTTCTTGCCTTTTGCAACTGTTCTTCCTTGACCGCTAAATTTTCCTGAAGCCCGGCAGTTTTCCCCAGTATCTGTTCACGCTCTTTGCTGTTCATGGCAGTGAGTCTCTGCACCTCTGCAACTGTATCACTTAATTTTTTATCAGTACTCATTCTCTTTTTGTTGGCAACAGAACCCCAGATCGATCCGATAATTGTAAAAACAACTAAAATAAATATAACGACATTCTTGTTCATAACCTGTTACTCCTGTTTATTATTCCTCATGTATACATCCGTTTCAGTCCGTCCTTCCTGTCGATTCTAATCATCCCTGTTCATAACCGGATATCCCGGACTGGATTCACTGTCCATGGGTTCATTATCACCTGTAGGGGTCAATAACAATGATGGGTCTAACGCCATTATTTCCTCCTCAATTCTATTTAAATTTCGTTTTACCTTGTCTACCAGATCCGATTGAGGATATTTAACAAGGATATTCCGGAGCAATTCCCGGGAAGCAAAAAGCAGCTTGACTTTGCTGTCCAAGTCCGTTGTGCTGCTTGCACGAACAAAAAGTTCCGCAGCCCTCCTTCTGTCCTCCTGTGCCGCAAGTCTTTGCGCTTCGCCTATCTTCTGATTAGCCCTTTCGTCATACTGTGATCCAAGGAGGCCTTTGAAAAGTTCAACAGCCTGGTCATATTCTCTTTCTCGAAGAAGTGACATGCCCTTGTTCCAGGTCTGCTTCAGTTCATCTTCCAGAGCAAGTCGCTGATGTTCCGCTTCTTCAAATTGAGCCGATACAAGATCGTCAATTATGGTTGTCAGGTGATCCTGTTTATCGATGAGCATATCCCGCCGGGGAAGCTGTTCTATGAGAAGCAATGCCTCATCATATTTTTTCTCTGCTCTCAAAAGGTCCAACTGCTCAAGAATCCCGGCAAACCACGCATCTGCCTTGTCCCTTGACTCTAATAAAATGCGGTTCACCGTGATTAAAACAGGTGACTCAGGATAATTTTCAATAAAATGCTCGGCCTCCATCACAACTTTATAACCGTCACGCTCCGAATTGTTACTCAAGTAGCCAAATATCAGGGTGGCAAATGACTTCACCTCAGTTTCTTTTAGATTTCTGGAACTGATAACAGCTTGTTGTTTTCGGGCCCATTCAACGTTCTCACCAAGACCGGCATACCTGTTGATAATATCGATATAGCGTTCAAAGGCACGGCTGTAATCCTCCAGGCCAAAGTTAAGATCGGCAATGAGCTGCATCAACTTGAATTCTCTCTCAATCTGGTTCAGCTGCCGAATCCTGGACAACAAATCAAGAAAAACAGGCTCAGCCTCGTTTTCACGACCAGTACGAAGCAGCGCCTGGCCATAGGCAAATGTGGTATTAAATGATGGGTGCCGGCCATCTTCGAGGGAAAGTTGATCATACAGGTTGATAACCTGCTGGTAATCCTGTGAAGCCATTCTTTCGCCGATTTCTTTTTCACTTTCTTCAAGCAGTTTGTACCTGGTTCCCTCAATCCAACTGCCTGACTGCTGATTCTCCTTGATTATCTGCTGGCAATCACTTTCAAGAAATGCAATATCATCCCGTTCAACAGCAAGAAGCCTCTCCCTGACAGGGTAATCTGCCGTCTGTCCGGAACTTTCCCTAAACAAACTTTCATGCAATTCATTATACCATGACAAAATATCCAGTAACCGACGCTGACAGGATTCTATCTTTTCCTGCAGTTCAACATCCAGCTTAATCTTAGCTGCTTCAGCGCTGAAGTCATACCAGGCAGCAAGCTTTCCCTCGTAAGCAACAATACGGTCATCAACCATAGTCAGGGCTGGGAGAAGGACATCAGACGAAAGGACAGGTCCGGGGGCACTATCTTTCTCCTGCCGCATACTCTGTACTACGGGAAGAGATTTGGAGGATGTTTCATGGTGTGCCTGCCTTGCGGCAACCGGCTGCCGGGCTTTTTCCTGATACGGTTCAACTGACTTGCCCTGCCTCGCACAACTACAGAGAACAAGCCCTAATAATAAAAGGGAAAATAGGCGAAATGCGTGTGTTTTGAATAGTTGGTGTGAAACTAGTTGACAACTCATTTCAGTTTGTTCCGGTTCCTGTTGAAGATACACGACATCTTCTTTTGGGTTCAGTTAAGATGTTAAAAGATATCATAGACAAAAACAAATTTATAAAAGTATCAGAAAAACAGTTTGGATACAATTGTTTTTACCTGAAAAAGACAGAACCTTATTTCGATATGTAATTCACGTAAACACATATAGAAAATAACATTATCAGGTAGGAGAAAAATACGAGTTCATGACGAAATTGCTGGAGGCCCCTCTCAGGGCCGACAGTCTGCCCTGTTCCGGAGGTGACTCACACCCTCTTAGCACCTGGACAGAAAAACATTTTATTGCATGTTTTTCCAGTAGGGCCTGAAAAAACGGTCCGGTTCGAAATGCCCACGGTCCCCCACCCTTCCATACGTAAGGATGGAAGGCAGTGATGGTGGTATTGATGCCCTGAGAGCCCCGCGCCCGCTGATAACAGTGCCTCCTTGATTGGGGTCTACAGGCACAAAGACCTGGAGGTTTTCCGGGTATTTTAACGGGAGGCCGTTAAAGCTTAAGTCCGCAATATCAATTTCCCCAACCCGCTCTTCATGATTTACAACCGCTGAGGCGATACTGCTCCAGGCCGGCAAAGCCCCGACAGCACCGGTAATACGCGTTGTACCTTTTACCATCTGCCTGTTATCATCAAAACCGACATAGACACCAACACTATAGCCATCACTCAATGTAACCTCTGTCTCCCCTTCTTTCAGGACGGGGACATACCCCAGGAATGCGGCATTTCTGAATTGATTGGCAGTTCCGGTCTTACCGAGAAGAGGAACCTGCAGGTTAATTTTTTCCAGAATTTTCTGACGCTCTGGATCAGTGCTCTTCAACCGCACATTTTTGCCGGCATACCTTCCGGTTCCATACAGAACCGTGTTGTGCAGGATATGAGCCAGTGCTGAAGTTGTCCTTACATCCAAAACATCCTGCGATTCCGGCGCCCTGACATATATTTCATTTCCATCATCAGTCTCTATTCTTTCAATGATTGCTCTACCATTTCCAGACGCTTCATTTTCATCTTCCAGGTAGTCCCTGATAGGCGAAAAATTTGTGCCTGTCACCAGCGACTCATACATGCGGACCGCGTCAATCAGGCTAATAACATTTGAGCCGAGCGGAAACGACAAGACAGGTTCAAGCTCAGACTCAATTCCCAGTTCCCGGCCCAGATGAACAAGATACTGCAGCCCGATCAAAAGCCTATAGTCCCGAACAGAGCTCAACACCTCCATTGAATACGGCTTTTTTGAGTAAAATTCATCACGTTCCCTTTCCATCTGTGAATCGATCTGATTATAGGCGTAGACACTCAGGTACCCTTCAAGCCATACCTGCTCCCAGAATTCTTCCACAGCAGCACCATTGTCCATTTCACCGAGATGCGTCCGGATGTAATCTTCCGGCAAAGCCTGCAAGTTTTCATCCGGTTCATTGATCGAAAACAGTATCCGCTCATTTTCATCTTTATAAAACGAACCTTCCGGCTGCAACACACCACTTTCACTGTCGAGAAATGCCAGGGGATTAAGCTGTTGAAGAAATGACTTTTCTGTGGCGAAATAGACCTTGTACTGCTGCAGAAAATCCATAGTGTCCCTCAGTTCGAGAAAACTTCGCCTAAGTAAAGCAAGGCGCAGTTGCAGTTCTTTTCTTTCCCGATTGGCAAGCTTTTCTTTATCTTCAGGATTTCCAAGCTTCAGGGCAATATCCTCGGCATATGAATCAAAATGAAGGCCATACGGCAATTGCTTCAGTGAGCTGTACTCTTCAGCACGATCATCGAAAAGAAAATCAGCTTCCAGGTTTTTGACTGCCCGGTCATAGGCTGCTCTTGACAGAATATCGCGATTCACCATAACTCCGTATTTATCCCGTATTCGTTGCTTGAACGATTCATAACTTTCAGACTGCATGTCTTTTTCTCTCGGGGCCAGATCAAGATACTCAGCCACTTCTCTCAGCCTGGGCGGAGTAAGCTGATCAGTCAAATGGTACAACAGCCAGATTGCCGCCAGGTTTTCCGATTTTACCCCGGTCCAGCTTATGGAGACAAAAGCATGGGGGCTCAGATGGTCCGGACGGGGGAAGTAAGGCCTGTCCTGAAAGACAAAGACATTGCGCCGGTTATAAAGGAGATCTGTGGCACTCCAGCCCAATTGCAGGGCGGCAGAAATGAGCAAAGGTTTGAACGTCGAGCCCATGAGACGCCTGGCATGAACCGCCCGGTTGAAATAACGGTTTTCCGCTCCACCTGCCATGGCCCTGATGGCACCCTTCTGCATGATAAGGGCGCCTCCCTGGAGTTCCGGAAACCGTTCCAGCTCAAGGACCGCCTTTCCTGTCAGCTCAATATCCTTTACACTGACATAGACCTTGTCCCCTTCCTGGAGCTGTTCCAGCAATAACTTCATATCGCCCTTCCCCACTTCACTCCAGCGCTGTCTCGTGTAGCGAACCAGGGCTCCAAGAATATGCTCAAGGCCCTGGTTATTTATGTATCCATCAGGATGGTTTCTACCCAGCGATACCCTTAAACGGGGTTTTCCATCCTCGCCGGTGCTGATTTCCTCTATCCGGCCAAAACGGAAGGAGCCTGTCTGTACAAGGCTGTCACCAGGATATTCAAGCGCTCCATACTCTTTCCGCACCTTTTGACGATCATACCCGCGCATGCGGACATCCAGCCGTGAAAGTTCATGACGCAAGGCGTACAGGGTTTCATCCTGCAGCTCCTTGTCAACGGTTGTTATGATTTTGATCCCGGAGGTCGAAACATTTCTGATTCCATGCTCTTCAAAAGCCTCTGTTATCCCCGAAGAACCCAAACCATCCCTGACCATATCCATGACCGTATTAAGGGCAAAGGACATTCGTCCGCGCCTGAAAACAATATCACTGTTCAAGGCCTGCCTGTATTCAGGTCCGGTGATATATCCAAGGCTGCGCATTTGACCCAGGACATAGGAGGCCCGTTCCTCGGCCCTTTTCCTAGCGCGTTCGGCTGCTTCCTTGCTCGATTTGGTAAACGGGTTGTAATAGTTTGGACGTTTTACACTGCCGGCAATAAATGCATTTTCCAACAGAGTCAACTCGTTCACTTCCTTGTCAAAATAATAACGGGCAGCTACTCCGAGCCCATGACCGTTACCGCTAACAAAAAACTGGTTTACATAAAACTCCAGAATTTTTTCTTTGGGATAATGATATTCCAACTGGAAGGCATGAAGGAGTTCCTTCAGCTTGGCCTTGAACGTTCTTGACTCACGCTTGAACAAGTTCTTTGCGGTCTGCTGGGTGATCGTACTGCCGCCCTGAATAATCCTTCCGGCTCTTATATTGGCAATCATGGCCCGGGTGATTCCCAGTATATCAACTCCGAAATGACGAAAAAACTGATCATCCTCAGCTGCAACAATTGCATTGACAAAGGGTATTGGAATCAGATGGTAGGGAAGATACTGACGGTGGGCGTCCTGAAAGAGCACACCGATTTTGTCCGTTCCATTCCGATAATAGACCGGACTTTCCCGGCCGAGAATGGATTCAATATAGGACAGCTCTATCTCCGGACCGGGATTAACGGCAACCAGCCAGTACATAACTGCTCCGGCCCCGGCAACTGACAGGATGCCCAGAGTCAGAAGGAAAACGAGCAGCTTTGTAATAAAACGCAACATCGATCAGATCCAGCCACGATGCATTGCATCAAAGATAAAGGAAATATACTTTACAGTCATTATTGTCAGGAAATTACTTCTTTACGATTTTTCTTGAAAAAAATCTAGTTTTAATGATAAATTTTTTATAGAATAACATTGTTTTGTAAACATTCAACCTTAATTCTTATTTTTTATTAATTAAAACAAGCCGTTAGCTCTAAATTTATGCATGATCTAAAAACAAAGGAATCGTTAATTACATTTTTGTCGTTCGTGGTTTTTCTCATAGTGGTCCTATCCGGTTGTGCACCTGTTTCAGAAACAACCTTTACACCTTTGCAGTCCGACCTGTACGCCAATATTAACTTTGACAATGCCAACAACATGGTCATCCAGTACAGTGACAACGAACCGGAAAAAGTTCTTGAAGAAGAACTTTCAGCCCTGGACAAGGTTGGTAAATGGGAAGAAAGTCCTCAACAAATTGAACCGGCCGAACCTGAAAAAATAACGTATGATTTTCCCATTGTCATTAACAAACAGGTAGAATTTTACCTGGATCTTTTCCAGGGAAAACAACGGCATTACTTTGAACGCTGGCTGGCCCGCTCAACAAAATATTTACCATATATTAAACAGGAACTCAAAGATGCAGACCTTCCGGAGGATCTGGTCTACCTGGCCATGATCGAGTCAGGGTACAATCCTTCCGCTTATTCCAAGTCTCATGCTGTCGGCCTGTGGCAGTTCATCAGGTCAACCGGAAAAAACTACGACTTACGTATCAATTCATGGGTTGACGAACGGCGTGATCCTGAAAAGGCCACCAAGGCAGCCATAGCCTATCTTTCTTTTCTCTACGATAAATTCGATTCCTGGTATCTTGCTGTTGCAGCCTACAATGCTGGAGAAGGGAAAATCGGCAGAGGCATTAAAAAATACAAAACCCGTGATTTCTGGAAGCTAGCAGGAAAAAAATACCTAAAACTTGAAACCAAACGGTATGTCCCGAAACTGATAGCAGCGATTCTCATCGCCAAAGAACCGGAAAAATACGGTTTCACCCAGGTTAAATACCAGGATCCGGTTCAATATGACACCATTGCTGTTCCGCCAATGACGGACCTCAATGCGGTAGCAATAGCCGGCAACTTCAGCGTCAAAAAAATTAAAAAGCTCAATAACGAGCTCCTCAAGAACTATACCCCTCCAGGCAAAACAAAGTATGAGCTGAACGTTCCGAACGGCTCCTATCAGAAAGTGGCCAGAAACCTGTCCAGACTGCATCCGGTTGTTACTACCGACTACAAAACCCATGTTGCTAAGAAAGGAGATACCCTTACCGCCATTTGCCGCCGTTACAACCTCAACAAAACCACTTTACTCAAGGCCAACAATCTTCATAGTGCCAAGCTTCTCGCCGGCCAGCGGTTACGCATACCCTATCAGGCAACTAAATATGTCCTTCTCAAACAGGGGGAAACACCTGAAAGCCGCTTTGCCGCAGCAGAAAACAACGCCCGGCTTTATCTGCACGAGGTCAAGAGAGGAGAAACTCTCTCCAGGATAGCCAAACAATACAATGTGCCCGTTGACATTATCATGCAATGGAATAACCTGCAAAGCGTCCACAAAATAAAAGCCGGTCAGCACCTTGCCCTCTACCTTGAGAACACAGCCCAGGCAGAGGTAACCGTTGCAGCAACCAACACAAAACGCAGAAAAACATCAAAATCTGTCCAGCAAGCTAAAATTACCTATTACAAGGTTAAGAATGGTGATTCTCTATGGGCTATTGCCAGAAGATTTCAGGTTTCTGCCGGTGAAATCAGAAGATGGAACAAACTCAAATCTAATCTTATCCACCCCGGAATCAGGCTGGTTGTAAAAAAAGTCTAATCCGGGCCGACCAATCTCCTGTTCCAGATTATGCACATGCTCCCTAGAGTATTTATTATTATCTGGATCACGTTCATTATTCCTACCATATCCTTAGCCCAGCCAACCTCTAAAGTGATTCCGGCCGAGCATGAGGTACGCCTGACAGGATTCACCAGGGCCCGGGCCACCTTGAACGTCATCAGCGAGGTGAACGGCCGTTGCCTGGAGATATTCTCTGACGTGGGCCTTCCGGTTCCGGATGACGGTATCCTGGTCCGGATCGATCCAACATTCGCTCGCCTGGACCTTGAAGCGAATCGAATTCACCGGGAACAGATACTGCGCCAGGTCCAATTTGACAGACAAGAGGTTGAAAGGTACCGAAAGCTTGTCGCTTCAAAATCCTCGGCAAAAACCCGTCTTGAGCAACTGGAGCTTGCTTTGGACCAATCCAGCCTTAAACTTGCCCAGCTTGAAAATGAAGGGCAGCGTTTCCGAGAGCTTCTCAGCAGGTATAGCATAAGTGCGCAGGCAGGTTGGCTGCTTATCGAACGTTTTGTCGAACCGGGTGAATGGGTCGCTTCGGGGAAAATCATTGCAAAGACCGGGGATTTTCAAAAGCTTGTCATTCCGATTGCAGTCACCCGGGCCGAACTGGCAAGCCTCCTGAGAAACAAACAGAACATACCTTTGTCTTTCCCGGATGAAGGACTGAACGGAACCGGTCGGATACATACAATTTCTCCTGACTTTGATCCGGTTTCAAGAAAATTCAAAGTAGAGATTGCCGTCGATGAGGATACCTGGACCGGTCTTTTTCTCAAACAAGGTGGTATCAGGGTGGAAATACCGGTATTGGTTTCTGATCCCATGCAGGCGTACCTTGTCCCGACCGCTGCTGTTGAAGAACGATACGAAGAACATTGGCTGACCGAGGTTGACGGCAGGAGGATCCGGGTTGTTGTCCTTGGACCAAGCCCTGCACCGGAAGGAAACAGCGGGGACTGGCTTCGTATAACTTCGCCGGAAATCAAGCCGGACAGCAGTTTTCTCCTGCCCAGGTAACCAATATACTATGACCTCGGTTGTCCGTTTCTCTCTCAGCCAAAGAGTCCTGTTCAACCTTTTCTTTGTCCTGTTGATGGTGGTCGGGGTCTGGGCAATGCTTAACTCACCTGTTGAGCGATACCCCAACATTCATTTCGGCAAGGTGATGATCGACACCTATTATCCGGGTGCATCTCCTCAGGATGTGGAAGCCCTGGTGACGATCAAAATCGAAGATGCTCTCGAAAATCTCGATAATGTTGAATATATCAGATCGAATTCATACCGAGAACGATCAAACATTCTTGTTAAATTCATAGACGATTCAGACTACGAGAAAGGCTACGATGAACTGCGGTTAAAGGTCCATGGTATACTGCAGGATCTTCCAGCAGAAATCGATCCGCCCCAATTTAATTTCCTCGATGTAAATGACTGGTTCCCGGTTCTCAGCGTTAATGTTGTCGGTAACCTTTCCAACCGGACACTGACTCTGGTTGCGGAAGAGTTAAAATCAAAACTGGTACAGATAGAGGGAATAAAGGAAATTAAACTGACCGGTGAGTTCACCAGAGAAATTCATGTCCTACTTGACCCTTCCCTCATGCAGACCCATGGTGTTACATTCGACCAGGCAGCCCAAGCTCTGGAAGGCTTTAACGTTTTAATACCGGCCGGTGACTATACGACAGAAGGCAGTGAATTTATGCTCCGGGTGGATGAACGGTTCCGGACCAGGCAGCAGATCATGGATACCATTATCCGGCTGGACGCAGACGGTTCCTTTGTCAGAATCCAGGACATAGCCTCCAATGCGGTGCTCAGTCACCGGGAACCTTTTATCATCTCGTCGGTGAATGGTGAAGACAGTGTTGCCCTGCAGCTGATTAAAACACGGAAAGGCAATGCCGTTACGATTGCCCAACAGGCCAAGCATATTGTTGAAGAAAACCGTGGCCGTTATACAGATGACAACATCCGTCTCGTTGTAACCCAGGATTCAACCGTCAAAATCAAGGACTCGATCAGAGTACTGGGGTATAACCTGCTCTTAGGTATCATTCTGGTCTGCATACTGATCTGGGCGGTCATGGGGTTCAGGAATGCAGCCTTAACCACCATCGGTATACCTTTCGCCTTCCTGGTCACCATGGCCATAATGTATCTGACCGGAAACTCTATTAACGAAATCTCCCTCTTTTCCTTTATCCTCGTTTCCGGTATTGTCGTGGACGACGCCATTGTCGTGGTGGAGAATATTTACCGTCATGTCCAGGCCGGCAAACAGGTGGAGAAGGCTGTCGTTGACGGGGCGGCTGAAGTATTCCTGCCCGTTGTCTCAGCCACGCTGACAACAATTGCCGCCTTTCTCCCCATGTTAATCATGACCGGCTCGATCGGCGAGTTTTTTGCCATAATGCCTAAAGCGGTAACCTATGCACTTGCCGCATCTCTCATCGAATGCCTCCTTATCCTGCCGATCCATTACCTTGATTACGGGCCGCGGCGACCCCATGAACATAAAAGGGATCGTCAATACCGGGTGTCAAGCGGCAATGTCCAGCTCGACATTGAAGATACTCCCTTCATGACCTTAAACAGAAAGTTCTTCAACCGGCTTCTGGAGCTGGTCCTTCGTCACCGGTTTCCGGCCATGGCCCTGCTTGCTCTTGGTTTTCTGGTTGGCATGTTCATAGCCCTTGCATCACTGAGCGGAAAAATGAACTTTATCAGAATTACCTTTTTCCCTGATGACTATTCGATATATTACGTTGAAGTCGACGGTCCGGCCGGCACACCGATTGAAACAACCCATGCCCTGCTGAAAAGGATCTCCGCCGAAATCATGAAAGATGGTGAGGGCAAGGCCGATTCTGCCCAGGCAGTCGCCGGCTTTTATATCAACGAAGATTACAATCCGGTGTGGGGGAACCACCTCGGCCATGTCGTCGTAAGCCTGCCTGCCCTCAAGAAACGCCGCTTTCAGGACTTTCCAAAAAACGATATTCTTGCCCATCTCGACACCATGCGCAATAGGCTGGCCAAATATAGCGAATCCGGTTTTGCGCTCCGAATCAGGGCTGAAAAGGACGGACCTCCTTCCGGAAAGGATGTCAGCATCCGTCTTCTCGGTGCACATGTCGAACAGGTGCAGCATCTTACAGATAGAATCACAGAATATTTAAGATCAGAGAAGAAAATTGGCCCGGCACTCATCGGTTTGAGTGATGACCAGGGAAAGCCGGGTAGAGTTCTGCAATTTAAAATAGACTCTGAAAAAACGGCGGAATACAACCTTACCCTCCGTCAGGTTGCGGCCCTTGCCTCATCGGTTCTCGATGGCCGTCTTGTCGGCAAGTTCCGGCTCCTTGACGAGGAGGTTGATATAAAACTCAAAATTACCATCGGTTCCGCTCAAAAATTTGCAAAGGCACTGGAAATTCCTCTTATTGAATTTCCCGAAGGGTCCGTCCGTCTTGGCGACCTCTGCCACCCCGAGATCATGATCGAACCCGGCTTCCTTAACCGTTTCCAAAGCCAGCGGGCCATAACCATTACTGCTGATATACGGCAGGGAAGCGGTATATCAGCCCAGCATGTCGTCGATAAAGTCTCCAACTTTTTCTCTCAAATTCAAGCCGACTATCCGGGAATTTCATTAAATTTTGCTGGAGAATACGAGTCTACCCAGCGTTCATATACATCACTGACCTATGCTTTTTTTCTTGCCATTCTCATTATCTATCTCATCCTTGCTACCCAGTTTAAGTCCTACTTTCAACCCTTTATCATAATATCTGCGGTAATCTTCGCCCTGATTGGTGTTATTTACGGTACATTTCTTTCCCGGTCACTCTTTACTATTAACAGTTTCATGGCTATTGTCGGGGTTACCGGCGTCGTCGTAAATGACTCGCTGGTCCTCATTGAATTTATTAACAAGTCGTACAGAAAAGGGATGACCCGAAGAGATGCGATAGTTCACGGAACAAACATCAGGCTCAGGCCGATTATTCTAACAACCCTGACAACGACACTCGGCCTGTTACCGATGGCCCTTGGTTTCCCGGAGTACTCCCTTGTGTGGGGCACCATGGCTATGACTTTTGTAACCGGATTATGTACTGCCACATTTCTTACCATTGTTATTATTCCTGTTGAGTGGGATATTCTCCAGTCATTTTACGAAAAACGATTTGCCAAAAAACATAAGACTGATTTTCCCGCCCCGGCGGTAACGACCATTGCAATTGAACGACTATGACAGATATGCCGTATCCTCTCAACTCATACCCGGATGATGTTGCCGTCATCAAATGGAAGGACAAAACAATTCTTCTGGTTGGAACCGCCCATATTTCCCAGGAATCGACAGACCTGGTCGAACAGGTTATTGAACAGGAAAAACCGGATACCGTTTGCATTGAGCTGGATGAAAAACGATATGCGGCCCTCTCTAAAAAGGAGCAATGGCAGAACCTTGATCTCAAACAGATTATCCGGAAAAAGCAGCTTTCCACTCTGCTGGTGAACCTGATTCTTTCGTCCTACCAGAAAAAGCTTGGCGGCCAGCTTGGCATTATGCCGGGCACAGAGCTTCTGGCCGCCGCCCGTGCTGCAGAAAAAAACAACAGTGAGGTTGTCCTTTGTGACCGTGATGTACGGGTAACACTACGCCGGGCTTGGCATGCCACTTCGCTTTGGAAAAAAGGATATCTTCTGGCTACCCTCCTCACCAGCCTGTTCGACAAGACAGAACTTGATGAGGAAAAACTGGCCGAACTGAGAAAAAAAGATGTGCTCTCCGAATTAATGAATGAGATCGGTTCGTTAATGCCCGATGCCAAAAGGGCACTTATTGACGAACGTGATATATATATGGCCGAGAAAATCAAGGCAGCATCGGGAAAACGGCTGGTGGCAGTCGTCGGTGCTGGTCACATGGAAGGTATCCGCACTGTCATCCATCAGGACAACAGTGGACAAATCGATGCAATTGATTTAATCCCTCCCGTCAGTAAAGCATGGAAAGTTGCCGGATGGTCTATACCGGCAGCAATCATTTTATCTCTCGTCATCATCGGTATACAAAAGGGAGCCGGAGAAGCAGGATCAAACCTGGGTTACTGGATTCTTGCAAACGGTATCCCTTCAGCAATCGGTGCAATGATTGCCTGGGCGCACCCGGCAACCATTATCTCTGCATTTGCAGCAGCTCCGGTTACCAGCCTGACACCGGTCATAGGAGCCGGATATGTCACAGCGTTCGTTCAGGTCATGAACCGTCCTCCCGTTGTCAAAGAATTCGAATCCGTCAGCAATGATATCGGTTCCATGGGCGGCTGGTGGAAAAATAAACTCTTGCGCATCTTCCTGGTCTTTATCTTCTCCGGCCTGGGATCCATGGTTGGAACATGGGTCGGCGGATACAAGATTTTTACCAACCTCTTCAGTTAGTGTCTGTCCATAAATGGAAAAAGAAAAAAACGATACGCTTCGCGGAAAACAAAAAAAATTCCTTCGTGGACTGGGGCACCACTTGGATCACAGCGTTATTGTCGGCAGGGAAGGACTTTCGGACAACCTCATTTGTTCATGCAAGGATGCTCTTCATGCCCATGAACTCATTAAGATCAAACTCGGCCAGAACTGTCCCCTGGGAAAAAAAGAGGCCGCCCGGCAACTTGCTGAAAAAACAGGAGCACAACTGGTCCAGCTGATTGGCAAAACCATCCTGCTCTATAAAGCGAATACCAATATCCCAAAGGATCAGCAAATACAACTCCCGGGCTGATCAAACTATTATTGAGCCCGCAGGTCATCTTCAATTAAGGTCATCTTCAATTACTTGGAGCTGACAGTTTTACTTTGAGCTGATATGCCTTTTTGTCCTGATCCGGATACACCTTGATACTGGACTTTGACTTGGTCACAACCTCTTGAATCGTGGCGGAATAATCGCCTTGTACGTTCACAGAAACAAGCTTGACATGCCGCTCCTTAAAAAATGGAAACAGGCTGCTGGTCTTTCTCAAACCCGTCATCCAGATACTGCTGCAACGCAAACAGTCTTGGTTCGGAAGAACCTGCTAAAGACGTGGTCAAAAATAAATATTTCAGGTATAAAGAGCTAAACAGCCTCGTTAAGAATCACCCCGCTGATGGGCAAACGGCAAATGCCGGAATCGGAGCAATCCCTCTTAAGCCATTTCGACTTATTGTGGGATGGTTCTTGTAATGTCTAATTGATAACCTTCCAGAATGACGGAGGAGAAATGACTGACAGCCAATTTATCCAGGGTTTGTCATCTAACCTGAAAAAGGCAGTCTGCTGGATCAGTGAGACCGTCCAAAAATTCCCTGAAAAAACCAGGGTCGATGTTCTCAAGGAAGCTGAACTGCGTTTTGATTTGAACCCCAAGGAATGTGAGTTTATCAATAATAATTTCGCCAAGCTGCCTACAAAATGTAGTGATCAGGCCTCCTGATCTCTTTTTTCTGCGAAAATGGGAAATTCAACGGTTACTGTTGTTCCTTCATCCAATTCACTTTCGATTCTGATCGACCCTTTATGGTCACTGATAATCTTTTGTGATATGGCCAGTCCTATACCGGTCCCTCCCGGTTTTGTTGTAAAATAAGGAAAAAACAGCTGAGGCAGATTTTCCTGTACAATACCGCACCCTGAGTCCTGTACGGTTACGATGACATTCTCTCCGCTTTCACTGTTTTGCGCTTTAACCGTCAGCTCCCCCCCCCTTTCCATTGACTGAATTCCATTAAGCAGCAGGTTGATAAACACCTGGTTCAAGCGGTCACGATCTGCCAGGACAGGCTTGAGGTTTTCTGCAACAACCAGCCTCGTTACGATGTTGTTGCTCTTGGTATCAGAGGCGATAAGCCGCAGATTTTCATCAAGAAGTTCCCCAAGGGAAACCTGCTGAAGATCAAGTGATGCGGGCCGGGCAAAACTCAGCAACTCAGAAACGGTTCTGTTCATACGCTCGACCTCCTGAATCAGGAGACCTGCCGTTTCACTTTCCCGGCTGGCAGGATCGAACTTGTTTTTGAGGAGAAGGGCCAGCCCTTTGACTGAACTTAAAGGATTGCGCACTTCATGAGCCACACCCGCAGCCATTCTTCCAACGGCGGCCATCCTTTCATTCTCCCGCATTTCTTTTTCCAGGCCCTTCAGCTCCGTCAGGTTTGAAATAAGCAGTACCTGGCCCCTGAACTTGGATTCGTCATCCCGGACCTCGTTCAGATGACATAAAAAAACCTGTTTATTACCATTGACCGAAATTAGAATTTCCTTTTCCCTCACAGGTATCTCGTCTGCCTTCGAACCATCCTGGAACTCTCGCACAAAAAAACTTGCAAACTCTTCAGGAAGGACCTGCTCCGGTATCCGGCCTGCCGCCTCATCTGTCCGGACTCCTGTCATTTCATGTGCTGCCGCGTTAAGCGTTGTTATGCAGCCCTTCGTATCGGTCGCAATAATTCCCACCGGCAATTTAGCAACAAGTAATCCGGTAAACGCCCTCATATCTTCCAGCGTTTTCTGGGATACCCTATATCCCTGAACTATTGCCAGGGAAAGCCACCCTCCGATTCCGACCAGCAGCATAATAAACGACAGAATAAAAGCCTGCAGTTTGAGACGTTTCAGTGCATGGTAGAAGCTGCTCATATCCAGACCGACAACTATATAATAATTACTGAGCGCTTCCTGTTCAGAACCCTGGACTTTATTACCGAATCGGCCCGGCATCATCATACCGTCGGGAGATCTCATCCGGTGTTTTCTCTGCCTTGAATTGAAGGGCATTGACCGGGCAAATGACTGGTAGGGGAAAAACAGGCGGACAGCTTCAAACATTTTTCCCTCTTTACCACTGTCACTTACACGATGGGTAACAGGTGGTATTTTTATCTTTTCTTCATTTTTTGGCGGGGACGGCAAGTGTACCTTCAATTGTTTACCAACCATATCAGGATTGTTATGGGCAACAATTTTACCGCTATCATCAACCACCGCCAGCACCTTGATATCCGGGTCCTCGGCAACATGATCGATAACTCGCTGAACATACTCATTCCAGGGACCCGAGTTCCAAATGCCCCTTCGCATGTCCGAAAAGTAAGATGACCTCGCCCCGGAATGGACAATTCGCATCAGAGTATCCGCCTTCTGTAACATTGCCTGGGTCATAAGCTGCTTCTCGCGCTGAATATTATTCAAGGTAAAGGTCAGCACTATCAGGACAAGCAGACCTGTTGCTGAAGCCAGAAGCCATGGAGATACATATATAAATCTTAGGCGTGGAAACATGTTCATTGTGGATCACCAATATTCATAATGCAAAAACGTTGCAAAAACCGCTCCTGTCCATGCTATTTCTTCCTGACAGGCGTGAAACAACAATCCCCATTAAATCAAGCACACAGCTGCCTGGGCTCGGAAGGGTAAAATTTACCCACCCTTTTCATGCGACTGGGTATTTTTTACCCAGAACAGAGACATCTGTACATTGTATTTTTCGGCACGAACACGAATGAAACAAAAATAATCATCTCATATCAATATGTTACAAGATAAAAAATCATTCTGGCACACTATTCGCTAAAGCTTAAGCACAGGCAAACAAAAACCCTTACAAGGAGAACGAACAATGAAACAGAACAGCAACAGAAAAAAAATTATTGTAGGGCTTGCCATAGTAGGCGCTATTGCTCTTGCAGGCCTGCAAACGGCAGGAGCAGGACAAAGGGGCGGTGGATCGTACGGATGGGGAGGAGGTCCCCAATGTAATGATTGCGGCTATGGCTATAGCTATCAGGGTCGTCAACAGCTCGATGAAGAAACCGCCAAAGCGCAGGACAAATTTATGAACGAAACGGTTCAGTTGCGAAAAGATATGGCTACCAAACGGGCTGAAAAGCGTGCCCTGATGAGCAGTGACAATCCGGATGCTAAACGTGTCTCACAGTTGACCGGTGAACTCTTTGACCTGCGTGAACAACTGAGAAAAAAAGCTGAAGAAAACGGCCTGGAAAACACAAACTTCAAAGGAAAAGGCTTCGGGCGTGGCCAGGGAATGGGTTCTGGTGGCGGTTCCGGACGTGGATGCAACGGCCCTGGTCCAG
>Ga0209013_10001382_pt1 | contig 22366 bp, 17 predicted proteins | sample Cruoilmetagenom2_FD_187291 | JGI IMG/M metagenome (GOLD analysis project Ga0209013, IMG submission 187291) | Oil polluted marine microbial communities from Coal Oil Point, Santa Barbara, California, USA - Sample 2 (SPAdes) (version 2) | ecosystem: Environmental > Aquatic > Marine > Oil seeps ... | reverse complement strand
AAATAACTCCTGGAAGAAAGGAACATAAATAACCATAAGCTGCAGTGCAATCGTCAGTAAAACTGCTCCGACTAAGGCCATGTTGCTGAAGATGCCAATACTGAAGAGGGAATCTCGGTTTGATCGGATTGCCATCACATACCCCATTTCAGACAACGTGATTGTGGTGAACAACATCGTCCGCCAGTAAGGGCTTCCAATCCGCCAATACCAAAAACCTACACCGAGCGAGATCAATGCCATTAAGAATCCTACCCATAATATGTTTTTTCCTAAACCGCGCGCGAATATATTTTCCTTCGGCGGGTAAGGTGGACGTCTCATTGTGTTGCTTTCACCTTTTTCTACGCTCAACGCCAAGCCTGGCAGACCATCCGTTACCAGGTTTATCCACAATATTTGCAAAGGTAAGAGTGGCAGAGGCATTCCTAAAAATGGAGCCAACAACATAAGCCAGATCTCACCCATATTACTGCTCAGGGTGTATTGGATAAATTTCCGGATGTTATCGTAAATAACGCGCCCTTCTTCAACCGCCGCCACAATTGTGGCAAAGTTATCATCCAATAAAACGATATCCGAGGCTTCTTTAGAAACGTCTGTGCCTGTAATCCCCATTGCAACACCGATGTCGGCCTTTTTTAATGCAGGGGCATCATTCACACCATCCCCCGTCATCGCTGCAATTTCTCCCTGACCCTGCAATTTTTCGACTATTCTTAGTTTGTGTTCTGGTGCAACGCGTGCGAAGACCGATGTCTCCTGGACTGCGCGATCCAGTTCTGCATCGGAAATCTTGTCCAGCTCTTGTCCAGTCAGAACACCGTCTCCAGTCGCAGGTTCTGTATAGATACCAAGCTCATCCGCGATGTAACGAGCGGTAAGTGGGTGGTCACCAGTGATCATTATTGGGTGAATACCAGCTATCCGGCTGGTTTGTACCGCATCTTTGACCTCCGGACGCGCCGGATCAATCATTCCCACCATGCCTACAAATATTAGCTTATGTTCGATATCCTCATTTTCTAATCCCACGGGAGGGGAATCCAGTGAACGACACGCAACTCCCAATACTCGCATACCACTTCGTGCGAGGCGTTCATTGGCACGAGCGATGCGTTCTTTCCATTCTTGATTGAACGGCTCTGTGTGATCATTGACCCATACCTCGTCAGATATCTCCACTAATCTATCAATGGCCCCCTTTGTGAATCCCATATAATTAATGTTGGATGTCCATCCCTCCCAATCCCATACTGAATGGTAAGTCTCAGGGACTTCGCTCATCTGTTCAGGCATCTTGTGGACAGTTGTCATCCGTTTGCGTTCCGAGTCGAACGGGATTTCCGCGACCCTGGGAAAGACTGCCTGTAATTTATCTTTTATTAAGCCCATGCGCGTGGCTGCCAACAACAAGGCGCCTTCGGTTGGATCACCAACAATTTGAAATCCATCCGGATTTTCTTCGGGACACTCCAGCAGTGCGTCGTTGCAGAGAGCCCCTCCCACGAGCAGCAACGCCAGGGCTGGGTTGGCGCGTAGCATTCTTGCTTGATCAGGATCTGGGTCTACATCATAACAAGTCGTACGCACATCCTTGAAAGGCACGCGAAGTTCCTTTTCAGATAAATCAATACGATTTTCAGCTACATCCAGGACCGTTACTGTCATGCGATTTTCTGTTAGGGTACCGGTCTTATCTGAACAAATCACTGTCACCGAACCCAACGCCTCTACCGCTGGAAGTTTGCGGATCAATGCTTTTCGCTCGAGCATTCGTTTTGCCCCAAGCGCTAAGGAGATCGTCACCACAGCCGGTAAGCCTTCAGGAACAGCAGCCACAGCAATACTGATCGAGGTCAAGAACAGCACATTCAGGTCCTCACCCCGGATCCATCCGAGTAAAAATACTATAGCCACCAATACAAACGCGGCCAGGGCCAGTCCCCTCCCAAGCTGTGCCAGGCGCTTCTGCAATGGCGTCGGTTCTGATTCTGAGGCTTGCATAAGTTCAGCAATGGCACCTAGTTCGGTATCCATCCCAGTAGCAACTACGAACCCCTGGCCACGCCCATACGTGATCGTTGTTCCCATATACACCATATTATTACGCTCGGCGAGCGGCAGTTCGTCATCTTCCAGCCTATCAACTTCTTTAATCACTGGCTCCGACTCTCCGGTTAAAGCCGCTTCCTGTGATTGCAGGTTGACACTTTCAAACAAGCGACAGTCAGCTGGCACCACATTTCCCGCTTCTAACATAACTACATCGCCTGGAACCAGCGTGTTAGATGATACTTCCTTGACATGGCCGTTTCGTCGCACACGCACTGTTGGGACAGCCATTTTTTTAAGGGCTGCCATTGCCTGTTCTGCCTTGTACTCCTGCCTGAAGCCTAATAATGCGTTCAAAACCACAATCAAAAGGATTGCGGTTGCGTCTATAAATTCGCCTAAAATGAAAGAGATAACGGCCGCGATGATAAGAATAATAACCATCGTTTCTTTAAATTGACCCAGAAGGATCTTCCACGGTGACTTACCCCCCAGCTCTACCAATTCATTAGGACCATATTTCTCGAGACGCTTCATAACTTCTACGTCCTCTAATCCTGAGGCAGAATCTGTACCCAATTGACCCGCGATCTCGTTAACTGTTCTTCTATGCCAATCCATCACGACCCCCTTCCGAAACACTTGGGCATATACATTTACACATCCTTACCTCTCATCCATCGGAGTAATATACGAAAAGATATATATAATCCAAGTAAACTGATCAGCACAGCCCAAAGGTGAGCGCTCAACCAGAGCACCGAACGGATCATCCTGCGCCATGAGTCCATGCGCGCAATAGGTTTGTCGGGAATCATTATCGGCATATCCCATTGAAAGGTCTTCAAATTTGACAGGAAACCCTGGGTGATGCAGCCTTCCAGGCTGAAAATGTAGATATTATCACACCAATACCAGGCTAATCGCAAGTCCCTTGCCAATTCATCCCATGTGAGTGGAACCGGATTACCGAATTCAATATCTACTCCTCCACCGGTTACTCCGACCCCAATCGCCTGAGCCTGAGGGGCATAACTTCCAAGGAGACCCACGCCGTGAGGACGCAATAAACTAGAATACAACATCCATACTTCCCGGTCCACCTTAATGTCAACCAATCCTCCAAGGCGACGAATAAAGGTTGAACCTATCTTTCTCTCGTCCACAATAAGGGGTATCTGGTAACTTTCTACATAATATCCGTCAGAACGGATCCTGTTCACTAATTCCTGATAACCCGTTTCAGCATGCATCAAGCGCTTCCGATCGAATAACCGGTTTAGGAGCTTAGGGATAATAACGAGAGGATCCTTAGCTAGTTGAGACATTTCCCGAATATCAGATTCTATATCCAGGCCAACACCAACCCATCGCAATCCATTCTGTTTTGTCCAGGCTGCGAATTCATCATAACGATGGTTCGCCTCTAGAAGGTTGTCCATGTTAAACCAATAACCATGTTCTTCCGGCAGCAACAACCAGGCAATGACCGGCACCCCCACGTTATTAAGCTTACGGACAACACTCGCTCGTTCAGGGCTAAGATCAACAAGCCCCATACTAACGCCTGCTTTAAGTTGCAGGAGGTCGTCAATCAGATTCGGAGTGGAGAATAATGCGCCGATAGAGGCGCCATTTAACTCACAGAAAAAAGTCAAGCGCGGGGGGACCATATCATCTGCTCCTATTTATTGATACCTTTCAGGTTATTCGTCTTTTTGAGTCGTTTTTTTATGAACATTTTCTTCAGTGACTTTTTCTATTACATGTTCAATGGGTACATCACTGCCATACACAGCCTGAAGCGAAGACTGATGTTTGACAATCCATAGATAAAGGTCCGTTTCAGTACGATTGGGAAATCTATCCATAATATCCTGATCCCGGATAATTTTCACAATGGGCATATAAACATTTTCATACCAGGAAGAAGCGGCTTCCTTACTCGATACATCCTCTTGTCGCTGCTCACCCATGTACCAGCGATGCACAGCGATATGCTCTATTAGCTGGTGATAACCACCCGGCAGTGTAAAAATAAGTTCCGATTCTGGATGATTATCTTTGATAAGCGTCTGCTCAAGGAACGCTGCTCGCTCTTGCGCTAAGATCAGCTCATTCAACCATACATTCTTATTGGCGACCTGGATTAACTTTTTGACCGAGGAGAATGGATATGTGCGTACCAGCATTTTTTTAGCGTCGCTTTTCGATGTTTCTAAGGAAATTTCCTCGGAAATGTAAGCCTCACGTATGTAACCAACATACTCCAGAATCCACAAATACAGGTCCGCTTCACTTAATTTCGGAAACGTTTTCAATAAATCGTGCTCATTAATTATTGCCACGACTGGTGCGTACACGTTATCGTACCAGGAGGCAACAGCCTCCTCATATGGCACATCAGAACCTCGTTTTTCACCTAAATACCAGCGATGTACATCAATATGTTCTAGCAGTCTATCATACAGACCTGGCATCGATGCCTCTACGTTGGCAGAGGGACGTATCTTCCTGATCCCCGTCTGGAGCACAAAGTCAGCATTTTCCTTCTTCAGTTCAAGATCATCAACTTTTGTATCAGAGGTAAGCAGAACTGGGATTTTAATTTCTGTAACATAAGCATCAACGAATTCCTGTCCTTGTTTACGAGCCACGGAGACGCGATGGTTTCCATCTTTGACGAAATAAATTTCTCCAATTTTATATAACTCCACAGGTGGCAGAGGTACCTGTTCGTAATGAGCTTTATCGATATTTACCCAACGATTTTTGGTTCGCCTCTGTGTAGGCATAAATATCCTGTCAAAATCACGATACCTGCCAACGCTGCCGATGATCCTGTCAATCGGCACATCGCGCAAACCAATGTAATGTTGCCCTTGAATCTTAATTTTCTCGCGTACATCATCGTAGGGTAATAATTCATTACTCTCACCTTTAAACCAGGCAAGTATCTTTCGCCAAAATCCTTTAAACACGGCGCGTTCAAAATCTTGATTAGCCATTTGATCTAGTGCCATAGATCACTTCCAATTTCCTACGGTTTCCATTTCTGTGTCACGGTAAGGATATGTATTGATTATTTGCGTTCTTTTAAATTGGGTGCTGGCAATTGTATCCGGGTGGTAAATATGCACGTGTCCATGAAAATGATAAGCCGGTCGGAAAACTTTCAGAATCCATCGAAATGCCTTTATTCCCTGATGGGGAAGATCATCCCCATCATGAATGTCTTGTGGCGGTGCATGCGATACAAATACATCTAAATACCTGCCATATTTGGCGCGGTTATAAAATAATGTTGGAATCAACGAAAAAATGTGCCCCCACATTTCTGCCTGTGTGGATTGAAATGTACCTGGTCGATAACGTAAGCTGCCTTCCACTCCAGCGAGCAATAATCCCTGGTAGTTGATCGCATTGCGGTGTAGATTAATACCACCGTGCGGTCCTGTACGCATCGTGTTTCCGTTATATTCAACTACTTTATCGTGATTACCATGCACATAAAACAATGGTTTGTCCAGCACACTCAACACGTACTCCAGGTAGTAATAAGACAAATCTCCACAACCGATGATGATATCTATATCCCTGAATCGACTACGGACTTGGGGACTATAGATAAACGAAACTACTTTATCACTTAGGGATAATACTTTCATAAATCCGGCAACCTAAACGATATTATTAAATCCTTACCACTATTCGGATCTTGGAGCAAAATAGTATAAGCCCTTATACCTGGATTGGAAGTTCTTGTCAACTTTGTGATGCTCTTCTACAAAATTTTTCGATTATCAATTAAAATAATTGCTGATCGTTGCATAAGTTACTTAACGTCTCTTTCGTTGTTTGATCGCTGATTGGGTTTAGTCTTCAATGCAAGGATCAGTAGTTCACGCCGCGGATACGATACCACTAATAATGATCTTGCTGCTCACTATCCGTATTATAAAGTAGTCTTACCCAGAAACAGAATTCCCATCCATCAGCTCCTCTACATGGAAGAATTGGAATCGATTGAGAATTCAAATCATAGTCCTCACGCAGTACGCTGAATTCTTGAAACCCAACAACCCGGTGGTGGAAGACAATCATCAAGGGAACTGATATGTCCCCATACCCGATCCCGTGTCGTATTCGAAAAAATACCGGATCGTCTGTCAGTAATCCAGGGAAAAATAAAATGTCAGTAAAAAAACTCGCCATCGAGCGAGTTTTATAAAAATATATTTAACTCTTGTGAGTTCTCCTGTCTTCATCGCTCTCTCAAGATCCCATTCGTAATTCACTTAATGCATCAGGGTAGTGCTTCTGTCCATATTGAAATATTTTCTCTAATGCAAAAGCTTTCCATATGGGACCGCGCAGCTTTATTTTTCCAGTAGCAAAAGCTTTTTTCAGTGTTAATTCTCCCAACATTATTTCGTGAAACATATCTGCTGGAATGTCGACTTCAAGGTCGGATTTCTTCTCTATCGGACCATATTCAATTATCAAAGGATTCTTCTTCCCATTAATAAATAACTCAGCCTCAGGTTCCGTAAATCCTAATCGGAATGCCATTTTTGTGTCTAAAACCGCCTGTGATACCTCGGGATCCTCTTCTTCCAAACGGTCGAACAAAGCGTGCAATACTGTATACAATTCCTCTGAACTAAAAAAAACCGACATGACTTCTCCTCAATCATATGAAAAATAACAATGTGAAAATACTCCAGGAATTTGTCAAGGTCATTGGCTTCATTTGAAAAAAATTATGATAACCTTGCAAAGCTTGAAGTGTTCTGTATATGATCAATTATTTGTGATATTTCATGTTAGATGGAAAGCTAACTGAAGAAAACGGATTGACGAGCCGCTAATCGTTCATAGAGCATCTTCTGGATTACATTACGAACTTGATTCGTCAATTGTGAAACCAATATTAAATTCTCAGCCGCATCTGGAGTATATTGATCTACAGGAATCGGATCACCAATATCAATATACCATTTTGTGGGAAGTGGAATGAGCCCAACAAGTCCAAGCCACGGCCATCGCAGGGAAATGGGAGGGAATGGCAGCCCGGTTAATTTATTAATCATCGCAGTATGTCTTAAAGAAATGTAAGTTTCCTCCGCTCCGACAACCGAAATGGGGATCAGCGGCGCGCCAGTTTTTAATGCCATGCGCACGAATCCACCGCGGCCAAAACGAGCAAGCTGATACCGGTTTTTATATAATTTCCTGATTCCCTTTACCCCTTCCGGAAACACCAGCACCAATTCTTCTTGTTCCAGTAATCGAATTCCATTTTCCTCTAACGCAAGCGTCTGGCCTAACTTCACCAGAAATGAAGAAAGGAATGGAAGTCTTGGGAACCAATCCGCATATAGTCCTCGAATTAGACGTCCACTTGAATGTTCGCTCAATACTGCATTACCAATCATCGTACCATCCCAGGGTAGCTGACCCGAATGATTGGCGATCAGGAGTGCTCGGCCTTCTTCTGGGATATTCTCAAGCCCGGTCGTCTCTACACGCCAGTACTTATTATAGAGAAAATCAAACACAGGACGTATCGTGTCCAGGAATTCAGGATCATATCCCCATTCATCTGTTTCGTAATCACCAGTTAGGCGGCGTTTGAATTTTTCTCCCTGGTACTCCAGATAATAGTTAAGCATATACCACATACCTTTCCAGGTATCCGGATCAAATAGATCTTCACTTATGCTCGAACGCAGCGTTTCAATTATCTCCATACGATATTCAAGAGGCAAGCGATCAAGATTTTTTTCAAGAAGCTCAATCAAGCGCTGCGGGGAGTATTTGGGTGGAGAGTAATTTTCATCCATGGCTTTAAGACGTTCAACCAATCCATCTAGCTCACTCACCAACCGCTGGATATCTTCTGGATCTATATCTGTTGTATTGGTTCGTTCATCCAATTCGGTGTTTTCATTCGTTTGACCACCCTCATCCACAATCCTTTCTTCATCAGATATCGATTCCGAGGATTCCATATCCGGGTTATGGATCTCGTCTCCTGGGCCATTGTCCACGCTACTCATTATCTACATCCTCATTCTCATTCATTTCTTGCTCTCTAATCCGACTACGAGACTCGATGATAAAACGCAGGTATTCGTCATCGCTGTACAGCTTCATTGTATCTCCCTTATAGCGGTTAATTTTCTGAACACTGTTAAATTCGCGTAATATTTCTAAGGCAGTATATTTAGGAGAAAAATCCATTTCATCATGCATGCGAGTCACATCAGCTACCCAGGTATATCGCAGATAGTCCCACTCAATCGGTGCGATTCGCTCCAGTGGTAGACGTGCACCGCTCATCACATCAGTACCGATATAAGCAATTGGGTGGATCACAGGCATCGAAATTTTGCCAGCCAGGCCAATCAGACGTTGGAGGGGTAAAACCCCATCTGCAGCTACGTTATAGACTCCGGGGATATCTTCCTCGATCGTTTTGACTAACGCTTCAACCACGTCACTTTCGTGGATAATTTGCATCATCGGATCAAAACCCATTAATTTGGGCACCGCGCGCTGGTTCAGGTAGCGCATCATGGGTGTGTCAGCAGAGGGTCCAATAATGCTCGGGAAGCGTAATATCGTTAAACCCATCTCTGTAGGCTGGCTGCAGTACCCATTACAAAATGAAGCAATCTCAACCATGTCACGGGTGTATCCATAGGTCTTGCTGCCACGCAGAGGATGCTGCTCAGTCAAAAATGCAGGATTTCCCGGATGAGCGCCATAAACCGCCGTACTGCTCTTCAATATTATTTTCTTTACTCCCGCTTCCGAACACGCACCGATCACCTTCATTGTTCCGAGTACATTAAAATCAAACGCTTTTTCTGATCGATAATACTTGTGATCGAAATTTAGATGGCAGACGATATCTACCTTTTCTGATTTCAATAATTCTGAAAACAATGGATTGCGTACATCGACTTGAATAAAATCGAGTCCTTCGATTTCTTCTGCAGGTGGCTCTACGTCCACACCAATAACATGAATTCCAGCCTCTCCATCATGACCATCACCAGCTTCAACCGAATCTATTCGCATCCTTGATTGAGCAAGTAGACGGGATGCAACCCTTTCTCCCCAAATACTTGCTACCCCCGTTATTAGGATGACTTTTTCTTCTGACATCTTTCGCTCCTGGGATAAAGGAAACCAGTTAGATTAAATCTCCATACCATTTTCACGCAATATTTTCGGATATTCATCGTAAAGTGGTTTTACTGCAGGCAACAGCTTTAGAATCTTAGGTATCGGTCCCGTCGCTTTAATCTCTCCCTTTGCCAACGCAGACACCAGATTAATTTTGCCCAGCCAAAATTGATGGGCCACATCTGCCTTCATCGACATGCTCACATCCGCGTTTAAATCACAGTCACCCTGAATAACATCCACGTATGCATTCTCCTGAGTTGGCTTATCCTTCGCATTAACTGTTGTCATTGCGTCCGGTTCCGTATAGCGGAATTGGATAACTATCTTCGATTTGGCAATCTTCGGCCCAACTTTCGGATCCATTTTTGCCCGATCCATTAATTCTCCTACATTTTTATATAATTGATTAGAATCACGGAAAATAGGCATATCTATATTCTCCTATCGTTCTCGCTCCACAGTTAAATATAGGACATGAAAAAGCAAATATGAATTCACACCCTTGGATAATCTCCATTCATCATGGTCAGAAGAATATACCCACGTCCATAATACCCAACAGAACCATCGATGACCCACTTATGTCCAATCCGTCGTGATTGGAAAAACGCTAAATCACGAGTTCAATTACTGATCGCTGCATAAGTTATTAAACGTCTCTTGCGTTGTTAGATCGCTGATTGGGTTTAGCCCTCAATGCAATGATCAGTAGTATAGTTTAGATAAAGTTGGACGTCAAGCAAGCACCAAACAATACATAATTCATTTCTTGACACCTATGACGCACCGTGTTATAATTTTTACGACGCAGTGCGTCATAACCCATTCGCTAATCGCTTTTCCTGGAGTACAGATGATGAAATTGTACGGCAAATCGTTTCTATTTATCGTTGGAATGATCATGATCACGGTTGATGAAATTGAAAAAGCGATGGAAGAAGCCGTAAAGGCTGTAGATCAACAGAGCGATAAGGTGAAACAACGAGTCACGAAGAAAAACACCAAGTAGTTCAATGGGTAACAAAATATAATCAGATACAAAGGAGATAAAAATGTCGACCGAAGTAGAAGAAACTCTGGATTTTGATGAGGAAGAGGAAAATCGATTTCTCCAATCTATGCGTAGGGTATTGTTAGCCAGCATTGGAGCTTTTGCTCTAGCACAGGAAGAGATCGAAGAATTCATTAACAAACTCGTCGAAAGAGGCGAAATTGCTGAGAAAGACGGCAAGAAACTGGTTGGCGAAGTAATGGAGCGCCGCAAAAAGTTCCAGAAGAAGACTGAAGGCGAGATGAACAAACAAGTCGAACAGATCCTGGAACGAATGGATGTCCCAACAAAGGGTGACATCGATTCTCTCAGCAAAAAGATTACCGCATTATCCAAGAAAATCGACGAACTAAACAAAGAATAAACACTAGAATTACTAAACTTTTCTTAGAATCGGGATAGGGAATGATGATTTCTATCCCGATTTTGGTATTAATAAAAATTGATTGTGTACTGAAATGTGTGTAATTTTTTGTGTGCGTCTGCGACGCACACAAAAAATTACACAAGAAAACCTACACAATCTAAAAATTCCTTACTCTGTGCCGGTGATTTTTTAAAGAATAACTTATAATATCGACTTGTGAGCACTTTTTTCCACAAGAAAGGATAATTACCAGGGAAATAATATGCCTGATATCAAACGATACCCAAACCGTAAACTTTATGACACGGAAGCAAAACAATACATCACGTTGGAGGGCATCGCCGAGATAATACGCCAGGGTCAGGAAGTACGTGTTGTTGATCATGCTTCGGGTGAGGATATCACAGCGCTAACCTTGACGCAAATTATCTATGAGCAAGAGAAAAAACAGAGTGGGCTGCTGCCATACTCCATACTCACCGGATTAATCCAGGCCAGCGGCGAACGTTTGCAGGCAGTCCAACGGGCGTTGACTGCCTCGGTAAACTACTGGCATCAGATCGATGAAGAAATCAGGAATCGCATTCAGAACCTGGTTAAACAAGGGGATTTGACAGAAAATGAGGGATTACGACTGTTAGATAAGCTTCTAAAACAGAGACCGCGACTTCAAGAAGACGAACTTAACGAAGAGCAGTTGCAGAAAGCACTAGAAGATCGCCAGGTTCCAACTCGTCAGGATTTACAGGAACTAATGCACCAACTAGACGAGCTCACTGATAAATTAGAAGACATCTCGGAATCCGAATGAGTGAAGCATGAAACATTATCCAAATCGACTTATCTCTCTGCTGTTCGTCTTTGTAATAATAGCAACAGCGTGCCAGACGATAAATAATTTACCCTTCACTGAGCCAACTCCTGGCCAAACTACTGAGGCTACTCTGACCCCCTTACCTGCTAATCCCATCGGTCTTGCTGAAGTTAGTGAAAATGAACCAGTCTTCATTATTGGGGATATACCATACACCTCGCCATTTTTTCTGAATACAACCTCCGAGCCTTTTGTTTTGCTGGAAGACCAGGAAGGATTTATTCTGCGGGACAACGAACATCCATTTAAGCTTGAAAGCCAGGTGATTGGTCCTGTTGAAATCCATGATGACCTCAGTTTATCCTACGGTCTCGCTCTGCCATCTGTCCCGCAAGGAGCATTCTTTGACTTGGACAACGACAAAATTCAAGATAGGGGTGTGCAGGTATTTGCCGTTGCGTATTGGTCGAATACCTGGGGAGGTCCTTACCTTGAACAGCGTGACGGCACAGGCTGGTCTACGGCATATGCATCAACCATAACCGATCCTGATAACGATGGAGAGATAATTGGTGGGCTTCTGGTGGTCTGGGCGCCAGACGATGAACAAGGATTTCCTACAAGTTTCGGTGAAGATGGATTGCTATTCACAGAAGATGACCCCACAGATACTATTCCAGCAGGATATAGCCTGATCGACCTAAACGAAACACCATTTCTAGTTTACAAAGAAACCCGTCCTCACATCACTTTGATAGAAGGTGACGTCGCGGTCAATGATTTTAAAGATTTGAGCTACGTTGATGCTTTTGACGCTTTATTTCGTAAGGCAACTCGCGAATACCCTTTCACAGAAGATAAAAGGATCGATTGGCAGGTGCTTTTTGATCAGTATGCCCCTAAGATCGCTGAGGCAAATAGCCCTGAAGACTTTTACCGTGCATTAAGAGATTTCACATACGAGATACCGGATAGTCACGTCGGTTTATCACTGAACCCTGATGTATTTTTCGAAGAACAGGGTGGGAGTTTCGGCATGCTCTTGACCGAATTGAGTGATGGAAGGGTCATCGTAACTGACGTTCTACCAAGCACAGCCAGCGATGAAGCCGGTATCCAGGTAGGCGCTGAAATATTATCCTGGGGGAATCAATCTATCTCGGAGGCGATTAGCGATGTTATGCCCTACTTCGGACCTTATTCAACCGAACACACCAAACGCATTGACCAGGTCACTTTCCTCACGCGTGTCGCACCCGGCGCTCGCCTCGAAGTTGGTTTTTCAAACCCGGGAGATTCAGAAATTCAACACGTTAACCTGACGGCAGAAGTGGAGTACACCACGCTCTTCATGTCCATACCCGCCTTGAATGAAGACGAATTATCACTCCCTATCCAGGGACACGTATTAGACAGTTCACAATTAGGATACATATCCATAAATACATTTGATGACGATTATCACCTGATGGCCCAATTATGGGAGTCGCATATCCAGGCCCTAATCGACAGCGAAATACCGGGGTTGATCATTGACATGCGCACAAATAGTGGTGGTTCAAGTGGGCTGGCGTATGATTTCGCAGGGTATTTTTTCGATGAAGAGATCATCCTTTATAACAGCGCCTACTACAATGATCAAACAGGAGAATTTGAATATACAGATTACCCTGCAAAGATTAAACCCGCACCGCTGCTTTACGAAGGGCCAATCGCTGTACTCGTGAGTCCCGACTGCGTGAGTGCTTGCGAGGGATTCACATACGCCCTGACCCAGCAAGGGCGTTCGATCGTGATTGGTCATTATCCCTCATCCGGGGCATTCGGTGAAGTTGGTCGTGGTCAATATGAATTACCAGAAGAACTCTCTATGCAATTTCCAACCGGAAGACCAGAGACGCCCGATGGCGACTTGCTCATCGAAGGTATCGGTGTCACGCCGGATATCATCGTTCTGGTTACAGAAGATAGCGCTTTGGGCATAATTGACGCTGTGCTGAATGCTGCTGAGCAAGCGCTGCTGAATATGATTAATTAAAAAATAATGGCTGGAGCAATTTATAGATTCGCTCCAGCCAACATATATTTGAATAGGCTTGTTTATGGGGAAAATTCTATATAAACCGGTTCTAAAGTTACATTTAATTCACGAGTTATCGGTAAGGGTGCCCCAAAGACATCGTAGACCTCAATCGGCAGCTCAGGTAATGTAACAAGATGCTCTTCACCATCCAAAGACCAGAGTATCCATATCCGGGTACCATCCCGATCAAATTCGTATCCCATTATTTCTGAGTTATTTCTCAAGTCACTAACATATACAGCATCTTTCAATTCCGTGGCACTGAATTGGTAGGCATCGAACACGGGTAAGGGGATCCATCCCTTTGCCATCATACCTGAGGAGCGCCATCCAGTTGTGCTGTACCATATGTTGGCGCGCAATTTTTCAGCCAATGCACCGGCGTACACCTGGGCGGCATAATACGCCTTGGTAATTTCAAACTCTTCTGTCGTGCACATGGATTCATTCCCTGTATTACCGCACAATAAGGCTACTTCCGAATTAATCAGATATTTCGAAGGAAATCCGTTAAGATCAAGTACATAACGGACAAAACGCGTTTTAGACGATAATACCGGACCCGTGGTGTTCCACCCGCTGTGCCAATTTCCGTTTCCATACTTCCCTAATTTTCCATAATAATAATCATATGCATGGAAGCTAACGCCATCAAAATAATCGCCACCCCCTCCTTCCAAAATACCTTCCAGGAAACGTGACGAAGTACAATCTATAAATTTCCCCGAATCGTTTGGTTTTTGCGGTGGATCGAACGGATCACAGTCCAACAGGAGCCCCCCCACCAGGAGCTGGGCATCAGGATTGGCAGCCTTCACCTGAGGATAAACTAATTTCAAAACCTTTGCGTAATAACCCCCACCATAATACTTATCGGTACGATCCCCCCAGCAACCAAATACACTTTCGGAATTGACAGCAGACGGATCAATATCCGGTTCGTTACCTATTTCCCAATATATTACATTGTACGGTGGAACACTATAACGCTCTACAACATCGTGCATAAAACTGGCAAATTCATCGATTTTATCGTCCTGAATTTGACCGCAATAAGTACCTTCTTCTTTCTGTGCCCAAGGCGGTGTACTTCTAACGATCAGGATGAGCTCCATACCTGCCTCGGTTGCGTTAACCATTTCATCTTCGAGCCTGTTTAAAACATCCCAGTTTCGCTCCCCTTCTTGGTTTTCGACATCTGACCAGAGCAAGGCATTACGCCTGATCCAATCCGTTCCCCCTTGCTTAACCAGTTCCAGACCGTTATCTTTTGTGATGGCATGCATCTCAATTCCCCACAACGGGTTTCCCTCGTTCTCTACTCTTCCCAGGTCTTCTTCCGTTATTGCCTGATCAGAACTTTCGTCCTGCTCCTCTCCTCCAGTTTCTGGTATTGTCGTTACCTGGATGGGGACTTCAACGACCGTTTTCTCTATAGATGGTGAAACCGATGATGTCTCCTCGATCGTTGTCTCTTCACCTGCCACGGTTGGTGTTATCACTGGTGTTGGACGATCCGGCTCACGCGCTGAACAGGCAGCGATAACCGCTAAGAATATACTGGCAATTAGAAGAATTACAGGTTTTGGCATCAAACGAATATCCTTTTTTTAACTAAATTCCATTTGTATTAAGGAAGTAATTGTTCAACAAGGTAAAGTCAACCCAGGGCTTTGACTAAGGTCCACACTTTCAGTAGCATCAGGTTTGGCAAAACGCTAGAGGAAAAAGCCAATCTCATAATATTTCGCAAGACTGATGATCGAATAAACATCCAGAATCAGAAGAAAGACGAGTGGAATCAGAAACAATAACGGACTTTTAAATCGAGGCCAGCGCTCAAGAGAGATCAGCAGACCATACCAGCCAACCACTAAGAGTGTAATGGTTGGAATTACCATAGGAAGTGCGTATCTGGCCACCGGGTAATATATCTTATAAGGAGTCATCACGTAATAAGAACCCCGAATAAGCGCAGCTCCCCATGCAGCGGCTAGACCGATCACGAATAATAATCCAATTTCCCAAGGAAATTTGCGTCTTTTTCGCACAGCTAACATGATAAAACCGATCAAACCCACTAATGTGATAACTGCCAGCGAGCGATACGGTTTGTGCCCGAGCAAGGGCACATTCCCCCAACCGAATTTTGCCCAAAATGTTCGCAAAAGCCTTTGAATTGTGATCCAATAATACTCTCCACCCGTTTCCCAGTCGAATATCGTATTCAATATAACGGAAGGGGTATTATAGTTCTGATCAGGTAAGATCCGTACTCCAACCTCATCTACCCAGGAACGAAATCGGGGCCAGCTTTGCTCAGCTGATGAATTACGTAGTAGATTTGAAAATGGTTTTCCTCCCCAAATTCCAGTTTTCCCGTATTTATTTGAATACGCTGGTGCTTCAGTTGTTGGATATTCGCCCAACACCAGGACTACACCGTCCACGAAAATTGTCACCGCTTCGTCTATCTCTCCCACTAACGGCTCAATCGATACAAATGAGCGATACGTTTTTCCACCCATTTGCGTCACAAAAGCGACAAATTTAGGGGTCTCATCAATCATGACTTCTTCGTAGATCATCTGCTCTCCAGGGTATGTCCTGAGTACAGGTGAACGCACCTGGATTGGATTCGAAGCCCACATCCATGCCCCCAGGGTCACGGTTTGTTGGCTCAGACTATTTCCGACATCAGAGGGAAGCGCCTGCCTGATCCAGATATTACGTGGAGAAGGTTTTGATGGGTCAATCACCATCTGCAGAGCATGCTCTCCAACAGGAGCCTGCCCAGTAGCCACGCGGGCATTCACATCTTGAAACGTGTTCCTCGTCCAGTATGCAGCATCGCCCCACGATATTACTGCTGCAACTAATATCAGGGCCGCTGCCCCCAACCCGACCCAGATAAAAAGACGCCGCCTTCCACGAACCAGGGTGAACGCTAGGACGACAAACATGAGTGGTATAGCAATATAAGCTGTTCCTTTGGTGAAAACGCTTAAGCCAGCTAAAAAGCACAACAAAACGAATCCAAAAAACGAAAAACCCCTTTTTATCATCCTCACGCTGACCCAAAGGAACATAGATAAAATGGCAACCGCAGCAACATCGTTATTAACTGACGTCATTATGTCCACCAAACCCGGTAATAACGCCATTGTTAGCGGGACCAACCACCGCAGGGGAGAACCGGGGGAAGTCAGTTCCTTTGCTACACCCCAGGCTGCCAACACCGAAATTAAATATAAGAACAGCGACACGAAACGCGCCGCGTGTAACTGTGCAGTTATACTTTGAGAAGAGAAAAAACTCAACGGCAGCGCAGCCAAAAGATAATAAAGCGCTGGTTCATCCAGTTGTGGATATCCACCGATCTTTACATCTTTGTCAGGTGAAAGGTTGGGGCGGATTGGCAAACGGTCATAAAATCCATGCTCCACCATCGATTCCACAACCTGCCGGCTCATAACCGGATCATAATCGCCTGCCTCTGGCAACTGCCTGTTATTCGCAATCAACCAGGCGTGTTCGAAATGATTTGGTTCATCGTAATGCTGCCATGGTGGTATCAAATATATATAGATAAGACCATGCACGAGGGCAACAATTAATACGATGCCAAGCACCAGGTAATCGTTTTTACATTTAGATGATGTGTTTTGATTCATTGCTGAAAACTGAGTCAATCGGAACGGGGCTACTGCTATTGTAGTGCATTATTTCCAGATCTTAATAACTCTAGCAAAATAATTATCATGAATTGGAGGAGGGGTCCTGCGATAACGTTACAATCTTTTCAAAACCATCGCTGAATATTTGATCAATCTCTTTGGCGGTGTCCTGAAAATCAACCAGCGGACCGCCGATCGGATCGTTAATATCATATACATCTCCAACCATCTCGCTCAAGAGATATACACGCCCGGTGTACTCAGGAAACTCGATGTGTAACGCCTCCTTATGTCCGCGTTCCATAGTCAGTATCAAATTAAACTGGTGCATTAATTCTCGGGTTATAAGACGTGAACGATGAGATCGGATATCGATGCCTCTTGCCTCCAACACCTTCTGAGTGTTTAAAGCTGCCGGTTCCCCATTAATTGCCCAGGTACCGGTAGATTCGACGCGCCAATCAGAACCGGATTCCTGCACCAGTATTCTCATCAACCCCATCGCCATCGGCGAGCGGCATATATTCGCCGTACATACAAACATTACCGAATACATTCGTTCATTACCTTTATTTTCCTGGTCTTCTCGTCCGAATAGCCTCTCGTAAAATTCGGTACACAAAGCGGGGGTTTCCCAATAGATAGCGTTCCCACTTGCCGGAAGGGTCGAGTATTAAGCGCCAGAGCCACTCAAGTCCTGATGCAATCATCCACTTTGGAGCGCGAGCTTCAACATCGGCTACATAATCGAATAACGCACCAACCGCCCAACAGACCGGAGCTGATACATCATCACGGTTGCTGGATATCCACTTCTCCTGGACAGGCGAACCCATGCCCACAAAAATCACGTGTGGCTGTGTATCTTTAATATGCTTTAGGACACTCTGCTCGTTCCTTTCTACGAAATATCCGTCAGAGAGTCCAACAATTTTAAGCCCTGGATACAGATTTTGCAAGTTCTGTTTAGCGACCATCGCGATACCCGGCTTGCCAGCCAACAGGTAGATGCGTAAACCAGTTCGTTCAGCTGATTCGCAAAACGAGTAAATCCAATCTTCGCCTGTCATCTTCTCTAGCTGACAACCGCCAAGAATCTTGGCAGCCCAGACAACCCCAATTCCATCACACCAAACAAGATCCGCCCGGTTGAGTATTTCTAAAAACAAGGCATCCTGACAGGCAATGTTAATGATATGAGCATTGACATACATTACTGTCTGCTGTTCATCTAATTCAGTCCATGCGGTTACCCGGGCGATGATTTCCTGTGCACTCGTACAAGCCACATTTACCCCAAGGATGTTGGCGGTTTTAAAGTTCGTTGTCATAATCGTTTAAGAAACTGTACCCCTGGACACACCCTTCATGTATGCTCTGCGCGTGGCACAAGATAGAACAGCGAAATGGTCGATATCGCACCCCAAATCACCCAGACCAGCGGCGCTGGGCGTACCATCCCCCAGGTAACAGCGTCCGTCATGCCATGAGTCGCCAGAGCCAATTGGCTGCAGAAAAAACCCGCACCGATTTGAAGTGCAGTATATCTTTGAAATTGTTCAGAAAAAGATTTTTGCTCTATATTCATTAATTATACCTTTTTCATCTTAGTGATTAAGTGCATTATAAACTTGACCCTCAACCAGACATACCATACTCGCACCAATTGCCCTGTTGATCAGATTTGAAACTTTGGTACTAGAAGAGCGGTTCAGTAAGCCCCCTTGCCGCGTATCGCCACCCACACTGTTTTTGTCAAGATACTTAAGTCTAACCATATTGAGTAGTTTTGTATATAGTACAAGTCTTCCTGCGTGTGTAAATGCATCGGTTTGTTACTGCGTCCGTGTATCTGCCACCAGCCAGTGATTCCTTGCGGTACAGCAAATCGTTTGCGCTGCCAGGGTTCATATTGTTCCACAAGGTGAGTTTGCTCTGGTCTTGGCCCCACGAGACTCATCTCTCCTTTCAGAACGTTTATTAATTGGGGGAGTTCATCCAGGCTTGTACGCCTCAGTATTTGACCGGTGCGTGTAACACGCGGATCATCACGCGTCTTGTAGATCGGACTTCCCCCCTCATTCACTCGATCAACCTGACGGTTCTTCTGCTCCGCATCCTCCACCATCGTGCGAAATTTGTACATCTCAAAAATACGACCGTTCTCGCCCACCCGTTTTTGCCTGAAGATAATCGGACCGGGACTGTCGAACCGCACAACCAGGGCGATGAGCACCATCAAAGGCAGCAACAGGGGCAGCAGTATCACGGTGACAATTAAGTCGAAGGAGCGTTTAACCATACGCTGGTTCTCATTCAATGCAGGTGCACGTAAATCTAATAATGGTACTCCAGCAAACTCCTCGAAAACAGCCTTGTGCAAAGCCAATCCAAAGTAGTCTGGTATGACCCACACTTTTATCGGTAAATCATGCAGTTCAGAAACCAACCAACTGAGTCTTTGAAAGGCCTGAGGGGGTAAAGCAAGCACAACATCGGTGACATTGTGTTTAATGACCAAATCACGCGTCTCGCTCAAATCTCCAAGCACATCGTTTTGGTTTAATTTCTTCTCCGGGTCATCATCCAGAAAGCCAACAACTGAAAAACCAGGAAACGAGTTTTGGCTGATTTGTAATTGAAATTCACGCCCTACTTTGCCTGCGCCAGCGATTAACACCCTGATACGGTCTTCCCCCTTTCCATTTCTGGAGCGAACTACAAAACGAAAAGAGATACGCCACATAACGAGACCCAGATAGGCAAATAAAACAAAAACAAAATAAAGCACTCGCGAGACATCCCGGTATGTGATGAAGAGAATGCCGGCAATGGCAACCATCGCCATGATGGAACCCAGGGTCAAGCTGGACAACTCATCGACGACTCTCATATTACGCTGACCATCGTATACTGAGAACAGAATTAAGATTCCAACCCACATGAGTGGGAAGATGAGGTACAAAACTGCTGGGATAACCATAAATTCGGATACCTCTCGGACGAACCGAAGAGAATTAAGTTGTGGTCGTATCATGACCGCGACCAGCAGAGCTAAGGCGATCACGAGTAAATCCACAGCCATCGAAAAAAGCGCAAAGTTCACTGAAAAGCGTCTATACATATCCAATTCTCTATGCAACCAAGACCGGCAGCCAGATCTCGTGATTTGTTAACCAGGCTGCAGGGTGTTTAATCGTGCCTCTTAAATTATTAAGCACGCGCATTTCACTCGAAACTTGATACTTCGATCTCACGCGGAACCAGCACAGCGAAATCCAATATATGATGCGGGGTAATAATAATTTCGCCTGGGGATACGCGTAATGGACCAGATACTGTTCCAACTTCCGCCGCGCGTCACCTAATACTCACCGTAGTCGGGACCAGTTAGGTTATCGTTCGAGGCCGGACCCTGGTAGTAGTCCACGTCATACCAATCGGCCACCCACTCCTCCACATTACCGACCACATCCGGCAACCTATAAGTACTGTATATTTTGGGGTAACTGCCAACCGGCTGGGTATCCCCAACACAGACTCTGTAATCAAAATAATAATTGAGCCCGTCGCAATTGGGTCCTGTATTGCTCCACGGGTACAGGCAAGGTGTAGAATTAATTAAAAGGGCACCGGTGGTGCGACTGTGGGGAATTATCGTGTTGGAGGATCATACTAACGCAGGTGATACTTATTCCTGGCGGCTGTTTGACTTATCCTTATTCCCCTCTTCGGAATATTTTCTCGACGCCTCGTAGTAACCACGATAGTATTGGTACTTGTATCGAGAACCCTGCATCTTCACCTCGTTCAGGACGACACCGAGGATGTTTGCGCCAAGGCGCCTGAGCTGTTCGACCGTCTGTTTGGCAACCGCAATGTTGGTCACCCCCGGTTTGAGGACCAGCAGCACGCCGTCTACCCGGGGGGCAAGCACGGATGCATCCGTAACCGCCATCACCGGCGGTGAGTCAATAATCACCAGATCAGAACACTCAAGCACATGGTCAATGATCTGCGTCATTTTCCCTGAGCCCAGCAGTTCGGCAGGGTTGGGCGGCGTGCCTCCTGATGTGATTATCGAAAGGTGCTCTATCTCCGACCCCTGAAGCGCGCCATCTAGACTGATATCATCCTGCACAAACAAACCGCTGACCCCGATACGGTTGGGTATCCCCAGCGTCTTATGCACCTTTGGACGGCGGAGGTCGGCATCCAGCAGCACGACATCACGACCGCTCTGGGCCATTACAACAGCCAGGTTGGCCGCAACGTTGGTCTTCCCATCGGCGGGGGAAGGGCTGGTTACAAGCAGTGTGCGGAGCTTAGAATCAACGCTGGTGAACTGGATGTTGGTGCGCAGGGACCTGAAAGCCTCGGAGACCTGCGAACGCGGTTCCTGCGCGGTAATAATTTTGCTACCATTGGTTTCGTAATACGCGATCAAGCCCAAAACCGGCAATTCTAATTCGCGCTGCACATCATCCGGGTTCCGCAGGGTATCGTCCAGCGCTTCCACCAGGAAAATCACCCCGATGGCGAGAAAGAGTCCTACGATGGCAGCCAGCAGCGTGTTCATGAATGTGCGCGGGCGGATCGGATCCTCGGGTGGGATGGCTGGTTCTACCTGGATCACATTGGATGTGGATTGGGCTTCAGCTAACCGCACCTGCTCGTAGCTTTGCAGCAGGAGTGCGTATGTCTGCTGATACTGCGCCAGATTTTCCTCCAGCTTGCTGCGTTCAGCCGGGTCTCCATCCGTACCTTCGAGATTTGACAGCGCTTCGCTAGACTGCTGTATCTGCTGATCCATCTGTTCGAGCTGATTGGATAGACTTAGTTTGGATTCGGCGTAACGTGAAGACTGCAATTCCTGTATTTGTTCAGAGAACTCTGCCACAATAGCATTGGCTATATCCGCGGCCAGCACTGGATCTGTATTTTCAACCGACACTTCGATCAGCGTTGTGTCTCGAAGGGGGGATACCGCTACTGCTTTTTTCAGATCACCGGACTCCACATCCAATCCGAGGCGGTCGATTACACCTTCCATAACAGGCTGCTTGGAGAGAAGCTGGGCATACGTTCGTGCCTGACGTTCGCTGGCGACTATGGCGGA
>Ga0209013_10001381_pt1 | contig 22371 bp, 18 predicted proteins | sample Cruoilmetagenom2_FD_187291 | JGI IMG/M metagenome (GOLD analysis project Ga0209013, IMG submission 187291) | Oil polluted marine microbial communities from Coal Oil Point, Santa Barbara, California, USA - Sample 2 (SPAdes) (version 2) | ecosystem: Environmental > Aquatic > Marine > Oil seeps ... | reverse complement strand
CTCGCCGTCTACTGTACCCGGGATTCCCTACGTGCCGGACCCGGAGCGCCTGGAGGAAACGACCCGGTTCAAGATGGTGTTGGAGGCATGACGTATGCAGCGCAGTCCGCCCCCGAGACGGGGGCTCGAGCATGAGGAGAGAGGGGAACCGAGTGTGAAGGGAGATGGGGGGTTTGAGCGTACTGTGCCACAATTCAAGGATACTATGATGGGCGAAGACGTGTCTTCAGACCCGGGCTCTCGACCGAGCCCTCCCGAGGCAAGCACCGCTGACCCGATGAGCGAAGAACAGACCATGGCCAACCCTATGATGGGCGAAGGTCTCCGACCGAGCCCTCTCGAGGCAACCACTGCCAACCCGATGGGCGGAGCACAGAGCATGGCCGAGCTTACTCCTCGCGAGCTGATGCGCCGGGCCATGCGCCGGCAGCCCACGCCGCGCATCCCGACCATGCCCCAGATCTGCCATGACACTCCGGTGCGCATATTCGCTTCTGAGGATGGGGTCGATTGGCTCGAGGGAATGAAACGCTGCATCGAAGACCCATCCCTGATCTACGACTATGTGATACGCCTGGTGGAAGCCGTGGATTGTGACGGCCTCCGCCTTTTTGTCAAGCCGGAGCCGATGAGCATCCGCAGGAGCGGTGACGATCTGTTCGTACTTGATCCGGAGACAGGGCGCCGCACCGGCCGCATCGATACCATGGGCGGTGGTGGGTTCATCCCGGATAAGCCACCCCCTCCTGTCGAGGATCTCGATGCTGCGGCCAGGCGGTTGGAGGCCATGGTCCAGGAGTTCACCGACGAAAAGATGGACCTGTTGCGCCAGGCGCGGGACCGGGTACCCACCCGCTTTGTGGCCGGGGCGCCCGGCGGCATCACTATGAATACCTACACCGCCTTTCGTGGCAGAGAACGGGCCATGATCGACTTTTACGATCGCCCCGACTTTGTCAGCGCCGTGATGGACATGCAGGCCGATGCCGTGATCCAGCGGGCCGAGAAGCTGCTGGCGACGGGGATCGACGTCTTTTACATCGGCGATCCGGCTTCCAGTGCTAGCTTGATCAGTCCCAAGCACTTTGAAAAATTCTGCCTGCCCGCCTACCAAAAGTTCTGCCATCACTTTCGCGACGAGGACATCCTGATCTACATTCACGTCTGCGGCAATTCGGACCCGATCCTGGAGATGCTGGCCGACACTGGCGCCCACGTGGTGGAGCCGCTGGATCCGATGGGCGGTGTCTCGGTGGCCGACGCCAAGCGCCGCATCGGAGACCGCGTGGCGCTCATGGGGGGCGTGGACACGCTCACCCTGGCCAACGGCACCCCCGAAGAGGTGCGGGCCGAGGCTATACAAAAGTGTCGGGAAGGCGGCCCCTATGGCTATATCTTGGCCGCCGGCGACATGGTGCCGCCCGAGACGCCGCTGGAGAACCTGCAGGCGATGGTCGACGTCGCCACCAAGAGCCTTTGGGAAGCATGAGGAGCTGATGGCCGAATGCCTGTCTTCAGACCCGGTCTCATGACCGATCCCTTGGCGCGCCTGGCCGGGACGGGGGCCAAATACTGGGGCTCGGACAGACTTTCATCCAGGTCGACGCCCCACATGAGAATATCAAAGCCATGTAGGAAGCACCCTTCCGCTGCAGACCATGGGTGGGAGGAAAGGAGGTGAGTTAGCGGCGGAGTTGCCGGTATGGTGTCCATTTGAGTTACATTGAGATAGATTCTCCAAGAGCGGCCAAAACATGGCCAACAAGAAAGGAAAAAGGGAGGAAGACATGTCAGAGCTAAGTCGCAGGCAATTGCTAAAGTTGATGGGAGCCGGTGCTGCAGGTGCCGTGCTGGTCGGGTGTGGCGCGACGCCAGAGCCTGCCGCACCGACCGCTGCCCCCACAGAGGCAGCGGCAGCAGCGGGAACGAACTATGAGGGCGTGACGCTCCGCATGCTCAGTCAGGGAGGCGCTTCCTACGAGAAGCCGGTCACACTGTACGCCAAGGAATTCGAGGAGATGACCGGGGCCAAGGTCGAGTTTGACTGGGCGCCCTGGGAGTCCATGATGCCCAAGCTGCAGGCCGACCTGGCCTCGGGCACGCCCCAACTGGATATCTTTATGAACGATATCGAGTTCCAGTACACGGTCTGGCCGAATTTGCTCCCGCTGGATGACCTGATCGAAAAGAGCGGCTATAACATGGACGGCTTTTTTGAGCCAGTATACACATTCGGCGGCAACGTGGCCAACCAGGGTAAACGATTCGGCATCCCCATCACCGCTGGGGTAGCCGTCGTCTTTTACCGTACTGACCTCATCGACGAGTTCCCCACCACCTGGGACGAATACGAGCAGTTGCTCATCGATCTCAAGGATGAGACGGGCAAGCCGCCGCTGGGATTCGCCGGGGTAACGGCCCAGCTGGTAAAATTGTTCCTGTCCCGATACTGGTCCAAGGGCGACCCACTGTTGACCAAGGACTGGGAGCCGTTGATCAATAGCGAAAACGGCGTTGAGGCCCTGAGCATGCTCAAGGACTATGCCCTCAACTATGCGCCGGACGGCATCCTGGCCTGGGACAACCCCGACGGCTGCAACGCCTTCAAGGCCGGCGACATCGCGGTCCTGGAAAGCTGGCCTGGCTTCTGTCTGGAGGGCTTTGAGGAAGACGATTCTATGGTCAAGGGCAAGTGGGCCATGGCCAAGTACCCGGAGGGCGGCACCGGCAACTTTGTGCAGCACAACGCCACCATTCTCAACACCTCCGAGAACCAGGACGCGGCCTTTGAGTTCATCGCCTATATCACCAACGAGGAACAGCAGAAGCGCTCTGCGCTGGAGTATCTCAACGACCCCTCCCGCAAGTCCCTCTACACCGATCCAGACATCGTAGAGCAGTTCCCCTGGTACCCGGACTATGCCGATGTCCTTGACGCCGGCAAGCCCTTTGCGCCCGGCGTGCCCCAGTGGCTGGAGATGTTCATCTCTGTAGGCGAGGCAGCCTCGCTGGCCATATCCGAGCAAAAGACGCCGCAGGAAGCGCTGGATGAAGCCGCAGCCAAGTGGGTTGATCTCTTTGAGCAGAACCCGATGGAGTTCGAGTACGTGGAGTAGACCTTGTCAATCGCCGCACGCCGAAGGCGCGACGATTGAGGGGGAGATGGAGCCATCCAACACCGGTTCCTACGGGCCGGTGTTGGATTCCATTCTCCCCTCGGGCTGGCGGTGGCGAGCCGTTTTGCGAACTTTGACAACTTGATCAGCTAATGCAGAATATCAGCGATTGCACCGGTATCCGCTCGCGCCGGGTCACAGACACCGGCGACCGAATACCCTGGAAGCCCCGAAGGGTTCGGCTGAGCTCAAGCCGAAGCCTTGTTCGGAGAAACTGTCCAATACGGGCAGAAACCCATCAAGTTGGGGGCTCCTCAGGATACAGGCTCGTAGCACACGATGAGTACCTCGCACTCTATTAGCCGCTCAAGCTGTCAAGTACAAGTGCCTACTCCGAAGGGGCGTTTCGGTGTGTTGATTAGAGAGGAGAATGATCTTGAGCTTTCTGAAAAAAGCTCCTCAAGCTGCCACGACGTCAGGTGGTACCGGCACAACGGCAACGGCAGAGATTCCGGTGAAGGTCCAGCGGCACACCGGTGAAAAGTGGCTGTCGGTAGCCTTCCTGGCGCCAGCCCTGATCTTCCTGCTGTTTACCAATGTGTACCCGCTGTTGTATTCGCTGCGCCTGAGCTTCTACAGTTGGAACATGATGGTCCCGCTGAGCGTGCCCAAGTTCGTTGGACTGGATAACTATACCGATATGGCGTCGGATCCGGTGTTCCTCATCGCCGTCAAACAGACGTTGATCTTTGTCACCGCTGCGGTGGCCATCGAGTTTCTGATCGGCATGGGCCTGGCCCTGCTGGCAACCTCCCGGGTGAAAGCCATGGGCGTGATCCGGACCGTGCTCCTGGTGCCGCTGATGATGACCCCCGTCGTGGCCGGCATTCTATGGCGTACCATCTACCACCCCCAGTATGGAGTGGTCAACTGGTTGATCGGCCTGGTTGGCATCCCGCCGCAGGCGTGGCTGGGCAACCCGAACCAGGCATTGCCCGCTGTCATCGCCGTCGAGGTGTGGCAGCAGCTCCCGGTCGTTATCTTTGTGCTGGCCGCCGGCATACAGTCGCTGCCCACAGACCTGTACAAAGCGGCCGAAGTCGACGGTTCGTCGATGTGGCAGACCTTTCGCTACATCACACTGCCCTTGCTCAAACCGGTGATCATTGTCATCCTGATGTTGCGCATCATGGACGCTTTCAAGATCTTTGACATCATCTATATGCTGACCTATGGCGGCCCCGGGCGGCAGACCGAAGTCATGTCGATGTTGATCTATAAACAAGGTCTGAAGTATTTTCAGGTCGGTGAGGCCGCTGCCATGTCCTGGGTCTTTCTGCTGGCCATCTTTGTGATCTCTTTGTACTTTATCCGCCAGTTGTTGCGGGGAAACTAGGAAGGAAGAGGCATGTTGAGTTATCGCACCAAACGCAGAGTTTCCAACGTGGGGCTCTATGTCCTGACGGGCGTGGTCCTGGTCATCATCGCCTTTCCCCTCTACTGGCTGCTGATCACCTCGGTCAAGCTGGACATCGATGTGGCGCACTTTCCGCCGGTCTTCTTTCCAACGCGGTTCACCCTGGACAACTATCTCAGCGTCTTCGAGACCGAAAATGCCACCAAGTTCTGGGTCAACAGTATTGTCACAGCCCTCACGACGACCTTTCTCACCTGTCTCCTGGGCTCGATGGCCGCTTACGCGCTGGCCAAGACCTATTTGGCCTCGGCTATACGACAGTTTCTGATCCTGTGGATCCTGGTTACCCGTATCTTTCCACCGGTCACGACGGCCATTCCCTACTTTATCATAATCAAGAACCTGGGCCTGGCGGATACGCGTTTCTCGCTGATCTTGACCTACACATCGTATGGCCTGCCCTTTGTCATCTGGCTGATGCTGGGCTTTTTCCAAGATCTGCCAGCCGATATCGAGAAAGCGGCCATCGTCGACGGCTGCAGCATGTGGCAGCGTTTTACCCAGGTTATCCTGCCCCTGACGCTGCCCGGGCTGGCCGTCACGGCCATCTTTGCCTTTATCGCCGCCTGGAATGAATTCCTCTTCGCCTCGATCCTGACCTCCTTCAGCGCCAAGACTCTGCCGGTGGTCATCTCGGGTTACATGTCCGACAAGTACCTGCGCTGGGGCGAGATGTCGGCCCTGGGCACCATGATGATCGTGCCGGTGCTGATCTTTGCGGCAGCAACACAAAAGTACCTGGTTCGAGGCCTCACCTTTGGTGCGGTGAAGGGCTGAGCATACGTCAGACCTTGGAAGTCGCGCGATGGTATCGCAAAGACTTCCGAAGTCTAGTCCGGGAGGCACAATGGCAGAAATACGCTTTGAACATATGACCAAAAAGTTCGGCCCGGTGGTGGCCGTTCGCGACCTGAATCTAACCGTCGCTGACAAAGAGTTTCTCACCCTAGTCGGCCCCAGCGGTTGCGGTAAATCGACTACGCTCAACGTCCTGGCCGGACTGGAGGATCCATCGGAGGGCCTGGTCCACATAGACGACCAGATCGTCAACGAAGTGCCGCCAGGCAAGCGGGACATTGCCATGGTTTTCCAGAGCTACGCCCTCTACCCGCACATGACGGTCCGGGAGAACATTGGCTTCGGCCTCAAAGTCCGCAAGATGGATAAGAAGGAGATCAACAAGCGAGTGGAGGAGGCCGCCGTGCTCCTGAGCATCGAGCCGTTGCTGGAGCGGCGGCCGCGTGAGCTCAGCGGCGGCCAGCGCCAGCGTGTTGCCCTGGGGCGGGCCATTACCCGCGAGCCCAAGGTATTCCTGCTGGATGAACCCCTGAGCAACTTGGACGCCAAGCTACGCACGCAGATGAGGGCCGACCTCAAGCTGCTCTTCAACCGGCTGGGCGGCACCGTCGTCTATGTGACCCACGACCAGGCCGAGGCCATGACCCTGAGCGACCGCGTGGTCGTCATGCGCGATGGGCTCGTACAGCAGGCGGGGCCTCCGCTGGAGCTGTATGACGACCCTGACAACATTTTTGTAGCCGGATTTCTCGGCAACCCAACCATGAACTTTCTGTCCTGCAGCGCCTCCCGCGAAGGCGATCAGTTGGCCCTGACAACCAACGGCACTCGCTGGCCCGTGGCCTTGGACCGGGCGGATGTGATCCTGGCGCAGATCCAGGGCGAGGCGACGTTGGGCATCCGTCCTGAAGACGTCACCGTTGCCCTGCCCGGCCACTTGGATGAAGAGCGCTCGGTGCCCTGCACCATCGAGGTTGTGGAGCACATGGGCTCGCTCAACATCATCTACGCCAACATCGACGGCAACCGCATGATCGCCACTATGGAGAGCGCTTTCAGCGCGGGTTCAGGCGACCCGGCACGGATGGCCTTTGACCCGGACAAGATCTGCCTCTTTAACGTGGACACAGAGGACAGAATCCGCGTGTGAGCGCCAATGGGCTGCGGCCGGCGGTGAGCGAGGTTGGGTCTGGAGACAGACCTGCGCCCATCAGATGGACTCAGTAGGGCTCGGTCGGGAGACCTTCGCCCATCAAGCGGGGGGATTCTCGCCCATCAAGCGGGGGACTCTCACTCAGCAGATGGGGAGCCTTTGGCCGCTAAGCCGAGAGGCGGAAGGAGAGACCAACTATGAAGAGAGGGTTTGAGGCCGTCAAGCTGGGGTACGTGCCTATCAGCAAGTTTGTATTCAGTGCCGAGGACGCCCGTCGCTACAAGGCACTGGTGCAGGCCAGGCTGGACGAATGGGGCATCCATTATACCAACATCGATGGCGTGACCGGCGACGGCATGCTCTACAAGCACGAGGACCTGCCCAAGGTCATCGAGCACCTCCGGGCCGAGGAAGTAGACGCCGTCTTTTGCCCGCACTGCAATTTTGGCACCGAAGACATCGCCGCCCTGCTGGGGCGGGAGATGGGCCTGCCCTACCTGCTCTGGGGGCCGAGGGACGAGCAACCGCTGCCCGATGGCGCGCGCCTACGGGACACCCAGTGCGGTCTGTTTGCCACCAGCCACGTGCTCCGGCGCCTGAATGTGCCCTTCACCTACATCCTCAACTCGCGCGTACACGACCCCGTCTTTGAGCGGGGCGTCAAAAACTTTGTGCGGGTGGCGTCTGTGGTCAAGGCTTTCCGCTCGCTGCGCATCGGGCAGATCGGCCAGCGCGTGGATTTCTTCTGGTCGACCATCATCAACGAGGCCGAGCTGTTGGAGAAATTCGGCATCGAGGTGTGGCAGATCTACATCAGCGAAGTCGTGTCAGAGATCAGGCGCAGGCTGGAAGCTCGGGACGAGGAACTGTTGATCAGCACCGAGGAGACTAAAAGCCAGGTGGGTTTCAAGTCCCTCAATGAGGAGCAGATCCTGGCCATCGTGGCCCTGAGCCTGACGATGAAAGACATGGCGGCCCGGGAAAAGCTGTCGGCCATCGCCCTGCAGTGCTTTCCTGTCCTGCAGCAGGAATTTGGAATCTACCCCTGCCTGGCCAACAGCCTTTTGGGCATTGAGGGCCTGCCGGTGATCTGCGAGACCGACATCCACGGCGCTATCACCGCCTGCCTACTACAGGCGGCAAATCTCTACCAGGACTCGGTCTTTTTCGCCGATATGACGATCCGCCACCCGGAAAACGACCAGGCGGAGCTGCTGTGGCACTGTGGCTCCTTCCCGCTGGACCTGGCTGACAAGGGCGTACAACCCTTCGCCGGGGAACACTTTATCATGCCCGGCGCGGAGGCCGGCGTGGGCCATTGGCGCATCAAGGGCGGCGACGTCACCATCGCCCGCTTTGAGCAGGCGGGGGGCGACTACCACCTGGCCATGGGCCAGGGACGGGGCACGACCGGGCCCCACACGGTAGGCACCTATCTGTGGTTTGAGGTGGACGATTGGACAAAGTGGGAGCGCAAGTTCATCTATGGCCCCTATATCCACCACGTGGCGGGGATACACGGTCAGGCCGCGCCCATCCTCTACGAGGCCTGCAAGTACATGGGCGTCAACCCTGACCCCATCGAACCAGCAGGTCAGGCGTTGGAGGACTCCTGGTGGGAATCATGAATTCCAAGGAGCGGGTGCTGACGGCATTGGGCCACAGGGAGCCCGACCGGGTACCGGTTGACCTGTGGTTCACCTCCGAGGTCGAGGATCGCCTGTCAGCTGAGCATGGGGGCCTGCGTGGCGCCGAGTTGCGCGTGGCCCTGGGCCACGACCTGGTGATGACCGGTTCACCCAATATCGGCGCCAGCTACGAGATACCCGGCACGCCCGAGGAGTACGTGTGCGAGTGGGGAGTGCGCTGGAAATGGATCACCAACCCCGCTGGCGGCCGCTACACGGAGACGGTAGGCCATCCCCTGGCCGGCGAACAGGGCTTGGACTCGTACCAGATGCCAGATCCTCTGGGCCCCTCTATGCAGCCCATCTACCAGGAGGCCCGAGACCTGGTCGAGGGCTATGGCCAGACCCATGCCATCTTTGGTAGCCTGTACCAAACGATCTTTGAGGCTGCCTGGTTGCTGCGGGGTATGGAGAACCTGTTGATGGATATGGCCATCAACAAGGACTATGTCCACGAACTCTTCGAGCGTCTGACCGAGTACAGCCTGACCGCAGGCGGGGAGCTGATCAGCGCTGGCACAAACCCTACGATGGGCGGACGCATTCCCATGCGCGGACGCCAACCAAGTTTGCCTTGGCCCGAGCCCAATGTGCGGTACCACGGCATCGATGTGCTGTGGTTGGGCGATGATTTCGGCACACAGAAAGCGATGCTGATCTCGCCCCAGATGTGGCGTGAGTTCATCAAGCCCCGCTATGCCCGGCTCATCGAAGCTTTCAAGGCGCAGAACCCAGACCTCAAGATCGCTTACCATTGTGACGGCTACTTTGAGCCGATCATCCCCGAATTGATCGAAATCGGCCTCGATGTGCTGAACCCGGTGCAGCCCCTGGCCATGGACCCGGCCGAGATCAAGCGGAAATATGGCGACAATCTCTCGTTCTGGGGCACCGTGGACACGCAGCACACGTTCCCCTTTGGGTCCCCTCAGGACGTGGAGGACGAGGTACGCGAGCGACTGCGCACGGTGGCGCCTGATGGGGGCCTGATCCTGTGTTCCTCCCACCGCATACAGCCCGATGTGCCACTGGAGAACATCCGGGCTTTCTACAGGGCGGCCAGAGAGTACGGGACGTACCCCATACGAGGGTGAGGACGGAGGGAAGCGGTGACAACCCTGTTCGGACGACGATGGACACGCCAAGAACTGCTTACCTACGTGGGTGACCTCTCGCAGGTAGGCGGCATCCGGCCGGTAACGCTGGCCGATGGGCCAGAACGGGGTGTGCGCGGCGCCGACGTGCGTACGGGCGATGGCTTCAACTTCACAGTCCTTCTGGATCGGGGCATGGACATTGGCCCTGCCGAGTACCGGGGCATTCCACTGGCATGGGTATCGCCCACCGGCCCCGTCGCGCCCGCCTTCTACGACTCACGGGGAACCGGCTGGCTGCGCACCTTCCACGGTGGCCTGCTCACCACCTGTGGCCTGACCCAGACCGGTGTGCCCAACGTCGATCTCGGTGAAGAGCTAGGGCTCCACGGTCACATCTCACACACACCAGCCCGCCAGGTGAGCTACCAGGGACGGTGGCATGGCGACGAGTATACCTTCTGGGTGGAAGGGGAAATGCGCGAGGTGAGTGTCTTTGGCCACGACCTGCGCCTGACGCGCCGGATCACGGCTACATTGGGCCAGCCCACGCTGACCATTGAGGACAGGGTGGAGAACGCGGGCTACGAGCCCGCCCCGCACATGATCCTATACCACTGCAACATGGGTTTTCCCCTGCTGAGCCCCGCCAGCCGGCTGATAGCCCCGTCTGTGGCGGTCGAGCCCCGGGACGAGGTTGCTGCGTCAGGCCTGCTGCAGCACACATCCTTTGAAAGCCCCACGTCGCACTATGCCGAACAGTGTTTCTTTCACACGTTTGAGTCAGATCAGACAGGCCACGTGACCGTCCAGCTCGCCAACTCCGAGCTAGGGCTGACCTTCCAACTACGCTTCCGCCACCGGGAGCTGCCCGAGATGGTCCAGTGGAAACAGGTAGGACAGGGGACGTACGTCTTGGGCGTGGAGCCGGCCAACTGTCGGGTCGAGGGGCGATCAGCCGCCAGAGAGCGGGGCACGCTGGTGGAGCTGGCCCCTGGCGAGGTGTGCGATTATTACCTGGAAATGACGGTCCTGATTGGACAGGATAGCGGTGTGTAGCCGATACAGGAGACAGAATGGCTGATCTGACCGGAAGGGAACGGTTGCTGCGGGTCTTTTACCAACAGGGGGTGGACCGCATCCCCGTTTCGCCCTTTATCCACATCAACTATATCAAAGAGTTTTTCGGCACACAGGACGTCGACTGGGTGGCCAGGACGCCCGAGGTCTACGGGCACTTTGGCTTTGACCTTGTCCACCGGAACTGCAGCCCCGAGTTTGACGCCATGGGGCCGGAAGGGCCGGACTGGCAGATGGAGGTTGTCTGCCGGGAGCAGGAACGGGACGAGACCACAACCACCACGATCCATACGCCGGAAGGCCAGTTGGGCTGGGTCAATGCCCTGCGCTGGACCTACGAATACGATGCCGAGAACGCGCTGGCCGAGTACCCCATCAAGAGCGAAGCTGATTTTGACCTGCTGGTGCGCTACCAGCCCGATCCCCAACCCGCCGACGTATCGGACATCCGGCGGGCCAAGGAGATCGTGGGCGACACGGGTGTCGTCGCCCCCTGGATCCACGGCGCGTTCAACATAGCCTCCATTTACTACCGGAAGCTGGATGACCTGCTGGTCGATGCCATGATCAATCCTGGTTTCTATGGGCGCATGATGGACCATTTTCTGAAGCGCTACATGGCCTACACCCAGCAGCTCGTCGATGCCGGCGCAGACGTGTTTAGCTACGCCGCCAACATCGCCAATGCCAAGCTGGTCAGCCCCCGCTTCTTCCGCGAGCATATCTGGCCGTATGAGAAACGCCTCATCGAGTTCATCCAGGGACAGGGCGTCGCGGTGCTCTACCACAACTGTGGCTATGCTCGCAACCTGCTACCGCTGCTGCCAGAGTTGGATATGCGGGCCTATGAATCGCTGACACCACCGCCCTATGGCGACACGGTTCTCACGGATGCGGTGGAAGCTTTTGGCACCCATACTACCCTGTCGGGTAACATCGACCAGCTCGATCTGCTGCGCAAGGGCACGGCAGACGAGATCGATTCGGCTGTCAAGCAGGTACTGGATACGGTTCGAGGGCGCTGCCACTTTATCCTGGCAACGACTGACTATTTTAACGAGGACACCCCGCACGACAAGATCCACGTCCTGGCTGACGCTGGGCACAAGTATGGAGGATTGTGAGACCATGAAACCCAACAAGATTCGAGCTCTTTTGGAGACTGGAAAGCCGACCATCGGTACCCACATCCATAGCACCTGGCCCTCTATCATCGAGATCGTGGGGCACAGCGGCATGTTCGACTATATCGAGTTCGTAGCCGAGTATGCCCCCTTTGACCTGTATGCGCTGGACAACGTCTGCCGTGCAGCTGAACTGCATGACCTGTCGACCATGATCAAGATCGACCAGGAACCGCGAAATTTCTTGGCACAGCGAGGCATCGGCTGTGGGTTCCAGAGCGTGCTGTTCGCTGACTGCCGCAGCGTCGAGGATGCCCAGGAATGTGTGCGCGCCGTGCGGCCCGAAACACCGGATGCTGTCGGCGTGCACGGCGTGGGATTACGCCGCAGTACCTACATGCTCTATGGTGGGACTCCGGAGTACGTACAGGCCCTCAACGACGTGGTCGTCGTGCTCATGATCGAAAAGCAGGGGGCCGTCGATCACCTGGAAGAGATCCTGTCTATCGGGGGCATCGACATGATCCAGTGGGGGCCGGCGGACTACTCCATGAGCATCGGGCGGCCCGGGGATTGGCATCACCCGGATATCAAGGCGATCGAGCGCCGTGTGATCGATACCGCCCTCAAGATGGGGATCCCGCCCCGTGCCGAGATTTCGAGCCCCGACGAAGCCAGGTACTACCTGGACGTGGGCGTGGAGCACTTTTGCATCGGAACGGACATTATGGTCCTCTATCACTGGTTCAAGGAAAACGGCGAGGAGCTGCGCAAAGTCATATCTGATGCGTAAACAGGTACAGTTGCTCAAGATCATTACCGATGCGGAGGTGGATCGCATCCACGAGACCAGCCTGGCTATCCTGGAAGAGATCGGCGTCCAGTTTCCCAATCAGCGGGTGTTGCGCTTGTTTGCGGATGCCGGTGCGGTCGTGGATCTTGAGCAACAGGTCGTTCGGATTCCTGCCAGCTTGGTGGAACAGGCGCTGGCAGTTCTGCCCAAGGACTTTGCCGTCACGCCGGCTGACGGCGGACCGGCGGTCCGCCTGGGCGATGGCGACCTGAAGCTGAGCATGGATTGCTCCGACCAGATCGTGGAAGTGAGCCAGGATCGAAAACGCCGGGGTACTCAGGAAGACATGCTGAAAGGCATCACGGTGGCCAACGCGCTGGAGAACGTACGGCTGGCCACCGGCTACGTCCTGCCCTGCGAGGTGCCCCAGTCCATCGGCGACGTGGTTGGCTACCAGCTCCTGTTCACCTATTCCCGAAAGGCCGTCGCCACCTGGATCTATTCTTCGCGGAGCGCGGACTATATCCTCGAGATGGCCAAGGCGGTGGCGGGTGGGGCCAGAGCGTTGAGGCGCAAGAAACTGCTAACCTACTTTGCGGAGCCGGTCAGCCCCTTGCGCTACGCGCCCCACACCCTGGAGATCATGCTAAAGATGGCCGAATACGAGTGTCCCATTTACCTGGGGCCGATGGTCACGGCCGGAGGCAGCGGACCCGTCACCCTGGCCGGGACACTGGCGCTGCACAATGCCGAGATCCTGCACGGGTTGACCTTGATCTATCTGCTCAACCCCAGACAGCCGGTGATCTATTCCTGCCACGCCCACGTCCTCGACCTGAGGCGGGGCACCATCCAATATGGCGCGCCCGAGCAAGCACTTCTGGCCGCGGCCGCTTCGCAGTTGGCCCAGAAGCATGGGTTGGCGGTGTGCGGCAATGTGATGCTGTCTGACTCTAACACGGCCGACTTCCAGGCCGGGTTCGAAGCCGGAGCCACAGCCGCCTATGCCCTGGCCGCTGGCTGGGACATGCTCGGTTTCTTGGGGTTCGGTTCCCTGGGCGTGGTTGGCGCGGGCGTTGGGCACAGCCTGGAGATGGCTATCCTCCAGGACGAGGCGCTCTCTTATCTTAAGAGGTTGGTGGCCTCTTTTGAGGTCAATAACGACACACTGGCCCTGGATGCCATCCGGGATGCTGGCATCGGCGGCAACTTTTTGGCGCAGCCCCACACAGTCAACCACATGCGAAGCGAGCTCTGGCAATCAGGAGGCATCTTTCCCCGGCTCGATTACACAGACTGGGCCGAGGGTGGGTCAAAGACCGCGCTCGACCGGGCAAGAGAACGGCTGGAAGAGGTCCTGCGGGACTATCCGCCGGAGCCGGTCCTGGACCCGCACACAACGCAGCATCTGCAAAAGATCAGAGAACTGGCCGAAGCAGAAGCCGCCGGAGACTAGTATTCGAATTGGGCTCGGGCCTGACGGAGTGGTTGGGGTCAAGTGACCCAACCAGAGAGCTTTGTCCAATCCAAAGGGAGTGAACAACATGCTTATCAAGAACGGCAGGATACTGCATTACAGCCGGTTTGAAGCCAACAGCGATATGCGCGTAGAGAATAGCCAGATCATGGCTATTGGCCAGGGCATGACGCCCGAACCTGGCGAACAGGTTGTGGACGCAGCCGGGAACTGTGTTCTGACCGGCTTGATCGATCTGCACCATCATGGCATACGCCATGTGCTTGCTCAGAGCGACAGCCTGCTGGAATACTCCCAGTTACTGCTGGAGGTGGGTGTCACCTCCTGTGTTGCGACACTGGGGGGCACCCCTCAAGATAACATCCAGGCCATGCAGCGGGGCTTGCAGGAGACGGATCGGTTCCGGCTGGCGCCGAACGTAATTGGCTTCCGCCCCGAGATCAGCTATGTCACCAAGACTGGGGCTGGCTCGGCTGACTCGCTGAGGTCGATCACGGACGAGACAACGGAAGCCATCTATGAGGGTGGCGAAGGGTTCATCCGCATCTGGGATGTATCGCCAGAGTTGGAGGGGGCGATCCCATTCATCCGCTGGGCCGCCGAGCAGGGCATCGTCACCAGTCTGGCCCATAGTTCCGCAACCGTTGCGGAAACACGGCGGGCTATTGAGGCCGGCATGAGCCTGGTCACTCACTTTTACGACACTTTCGACGTGGCCGTTCAGACCGACCCAGGCGTGTACCCCGCCGGCCTCACCGACTGGCTCCAGATCGAAGACCGTATCACGGTGGAGGTCGTCCCTGATGGGGTCCACGTACATCCCTACCTAGTGGAGAAAACCTTCCGCTGCAAGGGCATCGACCGCGTAGCGCTGGTGACCGACGCGTCCAAGGGCTCGGGCAATCCTCCGGGAATCTACGGTGGCCTTTACAAAGGCGTCGAGGTAGAGGTGACGGCCGATCGCGGGGTCAGGCGTACCTCAGACGACTGCCTGTCTGGCAGCGCACTGACCCATCTACAGGGCTTCCGCAATGCTATACAGAAATTCGGCAGGTCGGTGGTCGAAGCATCTATCCTGTGCTCCCGCACCCCGGCCCGCGTGCTGGGCGAAACGAGCAAAGGCTATCTGGCAGCCGGAATGGACGCCGACATCATCATCCTTGACAATGACCTAGATCTCAAGGCGACCATCGTTGGCGGCGCGTTGCTCTATAGCGCATAGCCCAGGCTAGCCCTGCAAAGTCTGTTCTGCGGCTTGATTTGGCGGGCAGGCTAGAGAGCAGCCAAAAGCCGGGTTGACACAAGGCACAAAGAACCTTGCAGGGCTGACTTCTACCAAGACCTGTCACGAGATGTGACACAGACCAGGAAAATAGGAGGAAGTACCATGACCGAGTGGAAATACAGTCCATCCCCGTGGGTTCCCTTTCGGGATCAAGAAGTATTGGAACGGGTCAGGAAGATCAAACGCGAGGATATCACCAAGCATCCCAACCCCGAGTTCAAGATCCGGGTTGTCAAGGATGCTGACATCGAGTTTATCTGGGTCACTGACATGTTTTGGCGGATCAAATCCGCGGCCGACGGCGGGGAGAGATGTGTGCTGATCCTGCCCAACCCCTGTCCGACCTACCGTCACGTAGCTCGCCTCATCAACCAGTTCAGGGTTGACTGCTCTAACCTCCGTGTCTTTGCCATGGATGAGTATGCCAATGAGGACGGCATCATTGCGCCAGAGACATGGCCCCAGGGGTTTGTCCACGCCATGAAGCAGTATCTTGTTGACGCCATCGACGAGGATCTGCGGCCCCCAGAGGGCCAGGTCATCGGACCCACCAACGAGAACATTGATGCGTACGGCCAGATGATCGCCGACGCGGGCGGCGCCGACATGTGCTACAGCGGGCCTGGTTGGACGGGACACTTGGCCTTCACAGAGCCTGATGCACCCGAGTTCAAAGCCGGGAACCTGGAGGAGTGGATGGAGATGGGGACCCGGATCGTCACCTTGAGCCCCTTTACCTTGGCCCAGAACTCGCTTCATGGCAGTTTCGGCTACAGTGGGGACATTGCCCTGGTGCCGCCCAAGGCGGCGACAATCGGGCCGGCCGAGGTGATTGCCGCCAAGAACCGGATAGACATCAACTCCCTGAGTGTCCACGGCACGACAACTTCGTGGCAGCGGCTGATGACGAGGCTTATCGCCCACGGGCCGGTGACGCCCCTGCTGCCGACGTCCATCCACCAGCTACTGCGAACCGATTTCTACATCTCTGAAACGGCCGCCCAGGATATCGAGCTGGATTGGGACAAGGGGTACTGAGCATCCTGGCATGACAGTCGTTCGCATGGACGCGCGACGTCCGTCAAGCCAGGTCCTGGACCCGGTTTCGGGTCAGGTGGAGCACAAGCAGGCGCCTCAGCAAGGCTGAGGCTAAGGGAAGGAATCATGCACACCCTAGTAGCAGGCGCAGCATCGGTAGATATATCCCCCCAGGATTCCCAGTTCCTATATGGCTATCCACATGTCGAACGATACAGTACAGGCATCCATGATCCCCTTCTGAGCTCTGCACTCTACCTTAACGATGGACAGACGGAGATCATGTTCATCGCCAACGATATCATCTTTGTGAGCAAGGCAACCGCCCAACGGGTCCGCGAGCGGATCACTCAGGCTACCTCCGTGCCCGGCGGCAGCATCATGGTCACGGCTACTCACACCCATTCCGGTCCCAAGACAGCCGACTATATCAGTAATGAACATGATCCCCTTGTCCCTCCAGTCGACACGGCTTATGTCCGGATTTTTGAAGATGGGATCGTGCACGCTGCGGTGGAGGCCCATCACCGGGCACGCCCGGCCCAAGTGGGCCTAGCCGTGGCCGACGGCGCGGGCGTGGGAACAAACCGGCGGGATCCGTCAGGGCCGGCGGATTGTAGGGTTCCGGTCTTGATGGTCAAGGCAGTGGATGACGGGGCAAACATCGCCTGCATGCTGGTCTGTTCGATGCATCCCACCGTGTTGCACGAAGATTCAAAACTCGTCAGCGGCGATTTCCCGGCCATGACACGGCAGTACTTGCAGGAGGAAGTGCTGGGGCAGGAGTGCCCGGTAGTGTATCACACAGGCCCGGAGGGCAACCAGAGCCCCCGGCACGTCACCCAATCCAATACCTTTGCCGAAGCCAAGCGCCTGGGCCATTTGCTGGGCCGCGCTGTTGCCCAAGTCCTCCCCCAGATCCAGTATAGGCCGGCCGCAAAACTCCAGAGCGCCCAATGGTTTGTGGATCTGCCCCGAAAAAAATTTCCACCAGCCCCTGAAGCCGAGGGGAAGGTCCTGCGCGCGAGGGAGAAACTGGAACACCTGAGCCGGTCGGGCGCACCGCGCCAGGAGGTTCGAACCGCGGAGGTCGACTGGTTCGGAGCAGAAGAGACCTTGACTCTGGCCCAAGCCGCCCAGCAAGGACGGCTGGAGACCTACTACCAGTTGTGCCTGCCAGCCGAGGTCCAGATCCTAAGGATCGGCCCCTGGTCCTTTGTAGGCTGGCCAGGTGAAATGTTTATTGAATTTGGCCTGGCGGTCAAGGAAAAAGCCCCGGACACCTTTGTCATTGCCCTGGCCAATGGCGAACTGCAGGGTTACGTTGTCACAGAAGAAGCAGCCCTCGAGGATGGCTACGAGGCGTCCAACGCCATCCTGGATCCGGCAAGCGGTGGGATGTTGGTCGCTACGACACTTGAGCTTCTAGGTACTTTGTGAGGCGGTTGGTGACCAGCTACAGCATGGGGACAAGTTCCCGAGACCGGAGAAAGGGAAACGCATGTCACTCTATTTCCAGCACCAGACTTCACCAGAGATCAAGGAAGCCGCGGAACGCAATACGCTCATTCTCCTACCCGTGGGGCAGATCGAGGAGCATGGTCCTCATCTGCCGTTAGAGTGCGACTGCATCATCGCACGGGAAACGGCAAGGGCCGTGGCCGTCAAGATCTCCTCCGAGATTCCGGTCCTGGTCCTGCCGACTGTCTGGACAGCCTACACCGTGCAGCAGGTGGCGCGCTGGCCAGGCCTGATCACTTTCCGCGAGCCGGAGCCGATGATCCAGATGATCTATGATATCCTGGCCTCGTTGGTACAGAATGGCTTCCAGCGGATCGTTATCGTCAATGCCCACGGCAACAATCCAGCCATCCTGGAGCTGGCCTGCCGCAAGATTGGAAGTGACTATGATGTTTTCCCGGCGCTGACCTACGTGCTGGGCATGAGCAAGGCCATTGGATCGAAGGTAAGAAAGTCGGAGCCGGGCGGCTGTGGCGGCCACGCGGGGGAAGAGGAAACCGCTCTCCTGCTCCATCTGACTCCGGAGTTGGTTCGAATGGAACGAGCCACAGATCAGGACATCGTCCAGTACCAGACGCGTTTTTTCCCGGGAGACATCTATTCCGAGATTCCAGACCGCGTGAGCGGGCTCTATTGGTCCACATGGGGGGTTGTCGAGTCCGAAACGGGGGTATATGGCGACCCGACCGCGGCCACAGCCGAGACCGGCAAAGCGCTGTTCGACGAGATTGTCAGGAATTATGTGGAGTTCCTGCGGGAGTATTGCGCACGGCACATCGTAGAGAGCTGTGCAGCGAGCTGAAGGAACCACCGGAGGTAGAGGAAAGCTGATGTCTGACGAGTCCTATGGGAGCGCAGCTTGGACTTGTGTCTTGGAGCGTGATTCTGGCCGGTCCATTGTTGCTGGAAGCGAGGCGGCACTGTGTGACGCAGTCCGGCGCGGCGCCGATCTGCGAATCTACACTGAGTTCCGGCACAACGAGCACATCGATGTGAACTCTGATAACGCGGAGCTGATCCGCGAAACAGCAGACTTTCGCGTGACCTATCTCGTGGACGATCGCTGGGTAGCGGGCATCATTCCCCTGCGACAGCCCATCAGTCTGCCGGACGGTTTTGGCCCGCGGCCATCCATGTCCTTTTTCATGTATAATCAGAACGGCCAACAGGCCATCGCTCGACCTTACCTCGATGGCGGCGAGGCGCCAGGTACGCTGGGTCCCTCGCCACCTGGCGACGACTTTGTGGCCATGCCCAGGTATCACCAGCAGGACAACTGGGATGCCGGGACCAATGCGCCCAGCAGTAATTTTGTCTATGATTTTGATCTGTACCGCTTTTGGGTACACGATGAGTGGCGCGAGGTTTTGTCCCACGCTGCCGATGGCGCGGTTGAGTCAGGGTCCGTGGCAGACCTGACGGATGCATTTGCTCGCGGGTGCGAAGTCAAAGTTGGCATTCACGGGCTGTGCGCCGACCTGGTCAAAGATCCGGCGCCGGCCCTAACACACGAGGTCTTTGTCCACATGGGCTCGTGCTACTATTACACGGAGAGCCAGTTGTTCCTGGCTGCCAGCCACCCCATGGTTCGAAACAGGCCTGCGATCCCCATGCGCTACGTGAGTCAGGGTTGGGATTTTGGATGGCTGATGCCCAGAACTGATGGTTTTGTGGCAGGATTGCTCTACGATCCGTATTCTCTCAAATATCGCAGGACCGAGGGATGCTACGCGATGCGTTGGTTCATCCGATAATGTCGGTGATGGTCGTAACCGATCCCCACCGGGATGAGATGACAACGTCGCCCTGCTGGGGCGGGAGATGAAACCTATGACCCTTGAAACTGCCTTTACCATGAATACGGCCAACATCAAATATGGCCCCGGCGCAACGCGCGAAGTCGGCTACGATATGGTACAGCTTGGCGCCACCCGGGTGATGGTCGTAACCGATCCCCACCTGGCTGGCAGTGAGCCGGTGTCCATCGTCCTCAGTTCACTGCGCTCGCGGGGTCTGGACGCCGTGCTGTTCGACGCTGTGCGCATCGAGCCCACGGATATCTCCTTCAAAGAGGCCATCAGATTCGCCAGCGACGGGGAGTTCGATGGTTACGTGGCCGTGGGCGGCGGCTCCAGCATTGACACCGCCAAGGCGGCCAACCTGTACGCGACCTATCCGGCCGATCTTCTGGCTTACGTGAACCCGCCCATCGGCGAGGGCCGCCCGGTGCCCGGCGAGCTGAAACCGCTTATCGCCGTGCCGACCACGGCCGGCACGGGCAGCGAGACCACAGGCGTGGCGATCTTTGACTTTTTGGAGATGCACGCCAAGACGGGCATCGCCCATCGGGCCCTGCGCCCGGCGATGGGTATCGTGGATCCCGAAAACACGCGCACGCTGCCGAGAATGGTGGCAGCTTGCACAGGCTGGGATATCCTATGCCACGCACTGGAATCCCTCACAGCGTTGCCCTTTAACCAACGACCAGCGGCGGAAGACCCCGGCCTACGGCCTGCCTACCAGGGAGCCAACCCCATCAGCGACATCTGGGCCGCCCGGGCCATTGAAATGGTCGCCCACAACATCGTGCGAGCGCTCGATGACCCGACCAGCAACGATGCCCGCGGCCAGATGCTGCTAGCCGCCACCTTTGCCGGCATAGGCTTTGGCAACGCCGGCGTCCATCTACCCCACGGCATGTCGTACCCCGTAGCCGGCATGGTTCGGGACTATATGCCGGAAGGGTATCCGGCCGACCATCCCATTGTTCCACACGGTATGGCCGTCACGCTCAACGCCCCCGCCGTGTTCCGGTTCACAGCGCCGGCCGAGCCGAGGCGGCACCTGTACGCGGCCATGCTCATGGGCGCGGACGTGTCCGATGCGGTACCGGATGACGCCGGTCAGCTGCTGTCGGACGCCATTGTCGATCTGATGCGCCGGACGGGGATGCCCAACGGCCTGAGCGCCGTGGGCTATGGTCCGGATGATGTTGGTGGTCTGGTGGCCGGCACGCTGCCCCAACACCGGGTAACCAAACTGTCGCCCCGCCCCGCGGACGCCAAGGACCTGGAGCATCTTTTCCTCGATTCAATGACCTGTTGGCAAGTTGGCCACGGGAGCAGTTGAGGGACGAGTCCCATGCCAGGGATGACGCCGCGCGAACGGTTGATGACGGCCCTGCGGGGCGGGGTACCGGATAGGGTGCCCTGTTTCCCATCCATTATCCGCTGGGTCCGAACCCATCGAGGTTGCACCTGTCCCCGCCACCAGCTCAGGGTGGCCGAGGAGTTTGGTTTCGACGCGCTGATCAACTATGGCCAGTACACCTGGCAGTCTGTGACCAATGACTATGTCTACGCGCCCGGCGGCGGCTACAGCTACTCAGCGGCTGGGCTCTATGGGGATCTCGCCCAGGTGGATGTCGAGATGCGGGTCAGGAACGACGAGACCTGCGTCTGGTACGAGCGCACGTTCCATACGCCGGGCGGCGATCTACACGACGTAGTCCAGTGGGCCCGGCCCAACGCGGGCTATGGCGACGGCCCCAACCCCCATCGCATGGAGCCCCTGGTCAAGACCCAGGCTGACCTGGAAGCGCTCACGTACCTGTTCCCGGAGCCCCGCCAGGATCTCATCGACGACATCCCGCTGGTATTGGAAGATGTGGGGGAACGGGCGGTGGTCGCCGCGCTAGACTGCACCCACGCTGGCAGTTGGGGCATGGAACCCCTCGGCCCGGAGGGCATGCTGGTCGCCTCGGTGACCGACCCAAACCTGCTCCAGGGCGTATGCCGGTTGGCGCAGGACGTTCATCTCAGGAATCTGAAACTGATGCTGGAACGGGGGATCCAGGTCGTCTACGATAGCTGGTTCCAGTGCGGCCCATCAGTGGGCTGGTCACCCAAGACCTTCAAGGAGATCTTTTTACCGCTGGTGAGAGAAGCCGTGGACCTGGTCCACCAATATGACGCCGTTTATATCTACCAGGACGATGGCCGAATGCACGATATCATCCCCCTGGTCGTGGAAGCGGGCGTCGACGTTCTGGGCGGCTTGCAGCCACCGGACGTGGGCGACGTGGTCTTGAAGGAGATCAAGGTTGCCTACGGAGACCAGGTCGCGCTTTTTGGGGGACTGGATCCAGTATATACCTTTGACCTGGGCGCCCCCGAGATCATTCGGGAGAAGGTGAAACAGGCCATCGCTGACGCCGCGACAGGTGGCGGCTATGTGCTGGGCACCGGCGAAGCGGTCGCACCCGAGACGCCGGCTGCGAGTCTTCGGGCTGCCGTCGAGGCGGCACGAGCCTATGGGGTCTATGGGCGGGATCTGTAGAGCCAGTCCCACAGGCTCGGTGCGGAGAGCGCTGCCCTGGAGAGAAGTCAAGGCAATCGAGAAGCGGTCCAGCTTGGGATACAGCCTGCGGGAGGGTCGCAGTGGAGGGGAAATCTAACTTGGGAAAAGGAGCACGAGCGTGACAACAGAGTCAGGAACAGGGGACGCATCAGGCCGGGGAAGCGCACCGGAGTTCAAAGTCAACTTTCCGGCGAGGATCAGACCTCACCTCGAAGAGGAGATCAAGACCGTCGTAGACGTGATGCGCAACGAAGAATGCCAGACGCAGGGGCACTATTTGCGGCAGTTTGAGGCTGATTTCAAAGCCTATTCGGGCGCAGAACACGTCTTCGCCGTCGACAACTGCACCAACGCCCTGCGGCTGGCGG
>Ga0209013_10001380_pt1 | contig 22380 bp, 18 predicted proteins | sample Cruoilmetagenom2_FD_187291 | JGI IMG/M metagenome (GOLD analysis project Ga0209013, IMG submission 187291) | Oil polluted marine microbial communities from Coal Oil Point, Santa Barbara, California, USA - Sample 2 (SPAdes) (version 2) | ecosystem: Environmental > Aquatic > Marine > Oil seeps ... | reverse complement strand
TGGAACAGCACACCCTGGATAACTTCCGTAATGTTCGCTATTCCACGCTTTTTGAACGCATGATCCGCCAGGACTGGGAAGACGCCGGTTCCAAAAGCTTTGAAGACCGGCTAAGCGAGCACACCCAGGAGGCCATGGCCCATAAACCGGCTACCCTGGCTCCCGAGGTTGTTAAGGAATTGGATCGCATGCAGGCGCATTGGAAATAGCCATAATCGTCTCTGTGAACCACCTCCCTGCGGTCGGTGTCTCGTAGAAACGATTATCCTATTTTATTACCATATTTATTAGGGTTCGCCGATGAGGAAACGGAATAAGAAACTCATCAAGATGTTTGATGATGCGGTTTTCTCGGAAAAAGAATATAATTTTGGGCAAGCGAAGCATTACTACCAGCAAGTTGTAATGCTGCACCCAAGCAGTCCTGAGGCAGATATCGCTAGAGAGCGAATCCAGGACATGGAGACCCTTTCCAAGGAGAAGAGGATATATCAGCGGATACATGCCAACGCCAAGAGAATATTGACCGAAATCGGCATGGATATATCGGCCAGTCCTGTTTTGATGGAGCTTCTCCTTACCGCCGGCGCAATTGACACGAACAGTGAAAAGGCGCTGTTCATTCCCATAAAGGCGAACTATCTGGAAGCCTGTCTGGAGGCGGTGCCCAGGGACATGCCGGAAGATCCCGGGGAAAACGCTTTTGGCACCGGTGCCACGCCACCGTTTCTACTCCGCCCGGGAAGAGACGATCTTGCCCCAGCCAATCGGAGAGAATTCGAAGAAATTGTCAAAGCCGCTGCGGAATATGCAGACACACTGGGTATTTTCTCGATCCCGGTGGCTACGGATAAATCGATTTCCGTTTTTGAAAGCTCCCGGCTGATGGAATCGTATTTTTCGGATCTCAAGATGACCTATACCCGCAATATGTCGGACGCCGAGACGACCTATTTCCAGAACAGAGACGACTGGATGGATGGCACCAGCCTGCTGACGTCCATGACCTTCATGCCCAACATGGTGGATCCGTTTATACGAAGCGCCAGGGTCGGCAACAACCTGCTGCTTCTGGATCTCACCATTGCCGGGGCTTCGGGACCTGCTAGCCCGGAGGCTTTGCTGACCCAGATACACGCCCAGGTGTTGTTTATGATGATGCTGGCCCAGACCATTCACCCCGGCATCGGGTGTGTTCATGGGGGTATTCCGGATGTTTTGGGCATCAGCGGCGATCTTGATTACAGCGATCCGGGGCAACCGATCATCAATTCTGCCATGGCGCGTCTCAATTTGTGGGTAACTGGCTTTCCGTCAGCTCAATCGGGCGGCAGTACCAGCATCGTCAACGATATACCGGCGGCGGTTGAGGAGTCGGAACGTTCCCGAAATACACTGAGATTATATGGCGTACATATCCTGCGTCATGCCATGGGAGCCATGGGGAACTTGAACTATTTCAGTCTCGAAAAATTTGTCGAGGATTGTAAGCGCGAGAGAACCGCCAGGTTGCAATGGCTCAGGACCCGACATGACTTTGTGGTGCCACTCCACCTGCCGGAAGATCCTGATGCGGTGTCGGGAATTCGGGAAATCGCAGAGAAGGGGGGGGCCAAAAATGCGGACCACACCCTCAACCATGTGGATGCATTTGCCCGCTGGCACAAGGTATTGGCAGATGCTGGTGAGAAAAAGGTCTATTTCCCGGAGCTAAGAGATGTCGCCACGGATATCGGAGAAGAAGTGGAACGGGGTCCCGAAGAGGATACCATTACCCAACTCCAGGAGACGTTTCTTAAAGGCTAACCCGAACATTTCATGAAATTTGCCGAAAGACGTTTAGTCTAATCAGCCTGTTGCCATCAATTTCTCACCATTTTCCCTAATCTTGCGGATCGCCGACAGGGTTTTATCAGCGAGGGCTGGTGCCTCATGAGTCTCGAGGATCTCATGTAGTTTTTCCTGGATCACGGCAGCCAGATCCTTTGAACCTGCCTGCTGCCATACCTCGCGGGGCTCTCGCGTCATCAAGCCCGGTACCCAGAGCTCATCCTTAAAATGTTCAAGGGTATGTGTCTCCTGTAGGAAATGCCCGCCGGGTCCCACATTTTCAATCACTTTGCGAGCAAGTGTTTCCTGATTGACCGTAATGCCACGGATAAAGCGTTTGGTCATGCCGATATTTTCATTGCCCAAAACCAGTTGAGCGGTCGAGCAAATCATGCCGTTGTCCATATAGCCGACATCATGGATCAGGTTGAGACCACCAAGGCCCTGGGCCAGAATCGAAAATGCCGACTCAGCGCCTGCTTGTGCATCCAGAACTTTCGCACCTGTTGACCCAGCCAAGCCCCACGTGGGCAACCCAAAAGACAGCGCCACTTCGGCCTGAGCAGCCAGAGCAAGACTCATTTCGGGGCACGCCAGGGACAAGAGACCGGAAGACATGTCTAAAGCGCCGAAATTGCATCCCATACTACAGGGACAGCCTGGATTTCGGAGTTGGGCCAGTACGACGCACATGAGTGCTTCAGCCGTACCCTGGACCAGTCCACCGGCAAGCGTCACCGGGGCTGTGGCTCCGAACTGGATCGATGGACCTTGCATCTGGGGTAGATTCAAGTCAGCGCAAACGAAAATCCTGTCGATGACATCTGCTGGATGAACAAGCGGAGATATGGGTTCAGGGTAGAAAATGAGAAACGGGCGATCCTGAAGATTATCCAGGCCTCCGGCCACTTCAGCCGCCATTTCATAAACCAGTTCCACGCCTTTGGGTGTATAGCCGATGAAAACGATGGGTTTGGTGGTATTTGTGACAACCGCTTCGAATTCATACAAGTCTGCAACGGTGGGCGGAACATCCTGAACAGACCCCATGGGCATGACCCAGTCGATATGTTCCATGGCATCAGCCACCTTGGCGCCGTTGGCGATATCAGTCACATAGGTGGGATGGATTTCACCTGTCAGGGCGTCCATGGTATTCGGGCTTGCAGTGGAGGTGCCATAATAGCTTTTGCGTCCCTCCACCTCCATGGTCGGTTGGCCATCACGACTGTAGATCGTGTATCCCTTGGGCGTGGTGTCCAGACATGCTTTCACCACGTGTTCGGGGACTTTCACATGTTCGCCTCTGACACGACATCCGGCCTGCTTGAGCATTTTTCTGGCGCTGCCGTGAAGCACCTTGAACCCCACCTTGGCCATGACATCGTAGCTGGCGCGTTTGATTTCCGCCACCTGGTCGTGGGTAAGTACCCGGAACGAAACCGATCCTTTTTCGATTGAGCCTGTCTGCATCATGATTCCTCCTCAGGAATTTAGTACCTTCGTATTGACAATGGGTTGTCGATATTTGATATTGTAGGAATAGGAATATTAACTTGTTGCCCTGGAGCGACACTGTCGCATTCAATAAAATCGTGCAACGACTTTATTACAGAAAGGAGAAAAGAATGAAAATTCTTGTGGGTTATGACGACTCGAAGGTAACTGAAGATGTTTTGAAACTGGCTCATAAACATGCGATTGCATTTAAGGCTGATGTTATAATTGTGACCTCATTGGAACAAAGTGCTGCATTGAAAAAAGAAGAAATTGATAAAACTGAAAGCAAGTTGGAAAATCTTAGAAAACCTTTTAAGGCAGATGATATCGCCTGTGAGACACACACATCTGTCAGTTACGAGTCTCCCGGAGAAGATCTGGTCCGATTTGCGAAAGACAATGATATTGATGAAATCATTATCGGCGTTAAAAGAAGATCAAAAGTGGGTAAGCTGGTGTTTGGGTCCACTGCCCAATATGTCATCTTGAACGCGCCCTGCCCGGTTCTTACTGTTAAATGAAGGTGGAAAACAACATCATTATCCAGAAATCACTTGTTGAACCGCAATAGCGCTCGCTATCCCCGCGACTCGCCGCAGGGTTCAGGGTCACGTTGACTGACGCGCATGGAGTCGTTCTGCTTCCTCCGGCACATGGATTACCGGCTCCACTTTTTTCAATTCTTCCAGCGGGATATGACATTTGATTACATGGCGATCCGTCACAACTTGCTCCGGTGGCAGTTCATTGTCGCAAATCTCGCCAATTCGCCGGTGGCAACGAGTGCAAAACGGACAGCCCTTGGGTGGTTTCATTGCACTGGGGAGATTTCCTTCCAGCACAATTTCACGCTTGGTTACTTCAGGGTCGGCGATGGGTACTGCTGATAACAGCGCCTCTGTATAGGGGTGATAGGGCGGCGCGAAGATCTGCTCCGTGGTTCCTCTTTCGAGAATATGACCCAGATACATGACCACAATACGATCCGAAAGGTAACGAACCACGCTTAGATCATGGCTTATGAAAAGCAGAGTGGTCCTGTGTTTGCGCTGAATATCCATGAGCAGCTCTGTCACAGCCGCCGCCACAGAGACATCCAGGGCAGATACCGGTTCATCTGCAATGACCATGCTCGGATTTCCGGCAAATGCCCGGGCGATACCGACGCGCTGCTTCTGTCCGCCCGAAAGCTGTCTGGGTTTCCTGAAATAAAAATCTCTTGGTAGCTTGACCGTATCCAGCAGTTTCATCACGCGATTGAATATTTTCTTCTTATCCGTTTCCACACCAAATTTCCTGATGACGCGTGATATCTGACCGCCGATACTATGACTGGGGTTTAATGTATCAAACGGATTTTGAAATACCATCTGCAGCGAGCTGATCTGTTTGGCGCTGCGGTCTCGAACTGCGATATCTGAAATGTCTTTGCCTTTGTGACGCACCTCACCCTCAGTACCTTTCTCCAGACCCATCAACACCTTGGCAAAGGTTGATTTACCACAACCGGATTCACCAACAATCGCTACCGTTTCACCCTCTCTGGCAGTAAAGTTCAATTCCTCATTGGCTTTTACATAACGAACTCGTTTGCCGCTAATTAATGCCTTTAAAGAGCTGTCACGCACTTCGTAGTACTTCTTCATACCATCTACATTGAGAACCCGTTTGCCAAGTTCGAGGATCTCTTTGGTTTCCTCAATCTCAGCCTGATGACGGTGATCGATTTCCTTGTAGCGTAAACATCGTACGCGATGGTCTGGAGCGCTATTTTCAACAGACTCCATTTTGAAATGGTCAACGTCACACAACCCGGGTGTGAAATGATCACAACGTGGGTGATAATAACAACCCTGGGGTCGTTCAAAAGGTAACGGGAGCTGCCCCCGGATCGGTTTCAACGGTGCTGCGTTTTTATCCGCTGTCGGTAACGGGATACAGGCAAAAAGACCGTGAGTGTATGGGTGCTTTGGCCAGGTGAACAGCGAGTTAATCGTTCCTTCTTCTACCACTTCACCGGAATACATCACGAACACGCGGTCACAGGTTTCTAAAATCAATCCGAGGTTATGGGAGATATATATCTGGGAAGTGCCGTACTTCTTGCTGATATCGGCAACCAGCTTGACGATGCCGGCTTCAACGGTAACATCCAAGGCGGTCGTGGGTTCATCCAGCAGTAACAGGGATGGATTTGACAAAAGCCCCATGGCGATAACCACCCGTTGCTGCTGACCACCGGACAACTGGTGCGGATAGGAGTCCATCAGCCGTTCAGGATCAGGCAGTTTGACATCCCCCAGCATCTGTACAGCCCTCTGCCGCGCTTCTTCCTTGGAAATGTCCTCATGAGCGAGCGGTACCTCGATTAGCTGGGTACTGATTTTGAGGCTTGGATTTAGAGAGGCAAAAGGTTCCTGGTAAATCATTGCGATTTCCGACCCTCGAATGTGGCGTAACTCCTGCTCCGACAGTTGGGTCAAATCGCGGCCTTTGAATGTGATACTGCCGCTCTTGATGCCGCCGTTGGCACCCATGTGTTGCATGATTGCCATGGCGACGGTAGATTTCCCACAACCTGATTCGCCTACAATGCCGATGGTTTCACCGGGCTTTACCGTCAGCGAAAAATCCACTACTGCCGGGATTTCTCCCGCCCGGGTATAGTAAGAGATACAGAGGTCCTTGCAGACCAGCACCGGTGCTTGATCGTCATTCATATGTTGCTTACCTCCTAATCACGCAATGAGATTTCACGCAGACCGTCTGCCAGCAAATTAAATCCCAGAATCAATGAAGATATGGCGATACAGGGAAAGAGCGTCATGTGTGGAAAAGCCATGGCCATCTGCCGGGTTTCATTTACCATGCCGCCCCAATCAGGATCCGGTGGTGGCAGACCCAGGCCGAGAAAGCCAAGTACACCGATTGTGATAATAACGTAACCCAGTCGCAGACAGGCATCGACAATAAGGGGACCACGCGCATTGGGCAGGATCTCAACCAGCATCACTCGCCAGTCTGATTCGCCTCTGGTCTGGGCCGCCGCAACGTAATCCCGATTGCGAAGATCCAGCACCAGTCCACGCACGATACGCATGATCCCCGGCGAGGATGCAAAGGTGATGGCAATAATGATGTTAAATCCGGATGCACCGATGGTGGCGATGATGATAATATACAATACTAGTACCGGAAACGAGAGAATGATGTCTGCAATACGGGACAGGACATCATCCACCCAACCGCCGCGATATCCGGCAGCAAGCCCCATCAGGATACCCAATGTGTAAGCGGAAATAGTTGCAAGGGGCGCATAGATCAGCACCGTTCGCGATCCCCAGATAATTCGTGACAGGATATCCCGCCCGATATGATCTGTGCCAAGCCAGAATGTGCCGCCACCCTTGATTGCCTCCATGCCTGGTTTGGCAAATGGCTGGATAGACGAGTTGGGGTCAAACGGCGCAAGCAACGGTGCCAGGATGGCAACCAGCACCCAGAATAGGACGAGAAAGGCCCCCAACATACCGACCCAACTCTCCCGCAACAGTGCAAAAGATTTCAGGCCACGCCACAAAGCCGCGCCATATCCTGCAGTGGGCATTTCTGTTATAGTTGTCGTCATGAGTATAAAGCCTCCTTAGCTGAAACGGATGCGGGGGTTGAGGAAAGTGTAGCCAATATCGGCCAGGGTTTGTGTTGTAACCGCCACACAAACCGCCACCATGGCGCATGCTTCCAGGAGGGCGATATCGTTATTCAGGGAAGCTTCCAGGATCAGCGCCCCAAAGCCCTTGTATGCAAAGAAAAACTCAACCACAATTACCCCGGACAACAGCCAGTTGATTTGTAACATGATGACCGTGAAAGGTGCGATGAGTGCGTTGCGCAAGGCATGCTTCACAATCACCGATCTGTAAGGCAGACCCTTTAAAATAGCTGTCCTTACGTACTGGGAGGTCATCACTTCCGCCATGGACGCCCGTGTCATACGGGCAACATAGCCAAAATCATATACGATCAGCACCATGGCAGGCATAATCAACTGTTTGAACTCGAACCCACCCGACATGCTGCTGGTGCCCGGCAGCCATTTCAGGCCGAATACAAAGATGGCGGAGAAAATGACCGCGCTGGCAAATTCCGGTATGGACGTTGTCAAAATGCCAAACACCGATATAGTCCTATCGAGCTTAGACCCCTCTTTCATCCCCGACAGGACGCCTAATATCAATGATAACGGGATCATAATCGCAAATGTCCAAAATCCCAATATGGCGGTGTTCCATAGCCGTGGTAACATCACATCAGCAACAGGGCCTTTAAAGCGAATGGACTCCCCCAGGTTGCCGATGGCAAAATTGCCCAGCCACTTCACATAACGCAATGCCACGGGTTGATTATACCCGTGTTGCTCCCGCCAGATCTCGCGCTGTTCTTCGTTTGAGAATTGGCCCAGCACCCGGGCTGCCGGATCACCCGTAAGCTCGGTCTCCAGCAACAGAAAAAGAATCAGCGATACGACAATCATGGTGAAAATCATGAATCCGATACGCTTTACTACCAAGGTGACCATTTTGACGCCTCCTGATATAATGTATCGTTATGGGAGAGAGTCCAGGACGGGGAGCGCCGCAGTACCCCCTGCCCTGGAATGTACACTATTTTAACTAGGCCAGGGAGACCTTGTGAAAGCGGTAGTATCGAGTTGGATGATTTTTCAAACCAACGACATTATCACGCACGGCGGTGAATACGGAGCGAAAGAACGGTTGGACGAGAACGGCATCATCCTGCAGAATTTTCTCAACCTTCTCCATCTTGGCCCGGCGCTTTTCAACATCCAATGTCGATTCCGCATCGTCCAGGGCGGCATCAAATTCAGGGTTGGCATAACTGGACTCATTCCAGGGCACACCAGTGCGGTAGGCCAGGCCCAACACCATGACGGCCAGGGGGCGGTGGGTCCAGGAAGTGAGGCTCAAGGGTGCTTTTGTCCAAACATCCCAATATTGTGCTGACGGCATCACATTCATATTAATAGTGATTCCGGCTTTGGCGGCATCCTCTTTGAGCACGGCGACAGCATCCTGCTCCCAGACACCGTCGGTATTTCCCACGTTACAGGTTAATTCAATGCCATTGGGGTAGCCGGCTTCGGCCAACAGTTTCTTGGCACCTTTGATGTCCTGCTTGAACGCGGGCAGGGCAAAGTACTCGGGATGAATTGAGGCGACATGATGATGTTCTCCAACAATCCCTAAACCGCGATGGGCAATGTCGAGCATCCGCTGGGCATTACAGCATTTCTGAACGGCCTTGCGTATACGGATATCAGTAAAGGGTTTTTCAGTTACCTTCATGCGAATCACGCCGGTTTGGGTCGTGGGAATCGAGATTACCTTGATTCCCGGGATGTTCTTGGCTGCTTCCAGGGTGGTCAGATCAAGCTCATAGAGTCCATCCACCTGACTCGAGGCGATGGCAGCCAGATAGGCGCCGGGGTCTTCGCCCAGATCGACAAAGCGGATCTCGTCCAGAAAGACTTCTCCCCCCCAATAAGGTGCTTTGCGTTTTTTCAAGACAGCTATCTCACCAACCCTGAATTGAGTGAGTTCGTAGGGCCCGGTCCCAACCGGGTTTTTGGAGAAATCCCCGCCTTCTTTTTCAAAATCGCGATGAACGATTCCTGTGGGGTAGTTATAAAGGTTTTCAGGAATTGACAGGACCGGTGATTTCAGGTTGAGCTTGACCGTATGCTTGTCTACCTTTTGCACCGCATTTTTAATCATGCGCTTGATGGGGTTGCCTTTGGCATCTTTCTCCCCGGTTTCTTCCATCATGGAACCGAAGAGGCCCAAGTTGGAGGATCCGGTTTTTGGATCGAGCCAGCGGGTAAAATTAAAGACCACATCATCGGCCCCGAAATCATCGCCGTTGGACCATTTGACACCTTTACGCAGATGGAAGGTCCAGGTCTTCAGATCGTCGGAGGCCTCCCAGCTTGTTGCTAGATTGGGTCGGGTGATGTTATCCGATCCGGTCTCCACCAGGTACTCGATGATATGCCGGGCAACGATGGATTTCTGGGTCCATGAATACGTCGCCGGATCGGCCATTTCCTGTACCACCATACCAAATTTTAATACGCCGCCCATTTTCTGAGTGGCGGCCATGGCAGATGAAACTATGTCCGGTAACACATCTTTTCCCAGGATACTTCCTGCCATGCTATAGGCAGCCGTTGCTGACACACCAAGCAACGTGATGGTGCGCAGAAATTCACGCCGTGAGCACTTGCCATCAGTAAGGGATTTTTTCATTTGTTCAACGCCGGGGTGTATTCTTTTTGTCGACATAAGTGTTACCTCCTCCCAGAAATGTTAGGTTATTAAGAAATCAAACATGTAAACAGTAAAAAAATTTAGACAATTAGCGTTTTATTGTCTGAAAATATCACGCGCAGATATAAAACCGGTGATTGGACTGAACAAAAATTATGCATATCTGCCAATGAAGCAGAATACCATGAGGTACGAGAGAAAATTCCGTACAACTTATAAAGATTATTTAGAAAAAAAATAGAAGTATGTCAACCTTATTCATTGATATGTTTTAATTACAAAATCTATTTCCAATGCGATTCGCTGATAGGAGCAACTTGTCGCGTTTTATAAAATCGTAAAACGATTTTATTTGTACTTGGCCAGATAATCATCCGGGATCTGGATGGCCACAACCTTTCCTTTGGCGCAGAGGGTATCTTTGGAAAATAAATCAATGGAAACCACGATCTTGCGGCCTTTGATCTCGTCAATTCTACCTCGCAGCAGGATTTCTTTATCGATATGTACGGGGGCCAGATAATCGACATGCAGGGATGCCGTGACAAAGCGGGCCAGGGGTTCGGTTTCGATATCTTTTCCATCCTGTCTGTGTTTTGCCGCCGAAGCCGTTCCGGTAGCATGACAATCGATCAGGGAAGCAACCAGCCCGCCATACACAAAATTCTGTGCACCGGTGTGGTAGGGCTCGGGCTGATACCGGCAAACGGTTTCGTCTCCATCCCAGTAACTCTTGATTTGGTGACCATGTTCATTCAATCTTCCGCAGCCGTAGCAGATAGCAAAATCGTCGGGGTAGTAATCTTGGAAACCTTTTTTCTCCATGTCTTTCTCCTTCTCCTTTTTGGATGTGTATCCTATATCACAGTTGCTGATTTGTATTCAAGTTTTACAGTATTTGTCCAAATAGCGTTTTGGTTACTCCGAAAAGGGGATACCATATTTTTTCTGATGCGTTACGTATCGAAAACAGAATGATCGAACAAACGATCAGGTCTATTTTTTTTCTTGACAATTTCCCGGACACGGAATAAATATCAAGGCTTCATTTGTTCCGCCAAAAAATATTCCCTGGTAGCTCAATCGGCAGAGCGGGTGGCTGTTAACCACTAGGTCGTAGGTTCAAGTCCTACCCAGGGAGCCATTTCAACGCGTAAAGGGTACCCATCGATAAATCGAGGGTACCCTTTTCTTGCTCAAGGTCTCCGACCGTAGAATAATGTAAGTCGAAATGGTTTCGAGCGAAGTCGAGGGGCAAACCGTACCTTATGTCTGCATTCGTATACTTACTCAGATTGAAATCAGGAGGGCTATATATTGGAGCCTGCAATGATATTGATAAACGTTATGCAGAACATTGTAGAGGCAACGCAAGCAGAACAACCAAAATAGACCCGCCTGTTGATATCGTATATACGGAGAAATTCGAGACATTTGTCGAAGCCCGTCGCTGCGAAGCGCAATTAAAACGCTGGTCACGGGCCAAGAAAGAGGCCCTTTTTTCTGGAACGCGCAAAAGCACGTTGGCCAAGAAAATCGAAGAACAGATAAGGGGACTGGCTGGACAGCATTTCGACCCTCCTTCCTGATATCTCTTTGGTGTAAAGGTACCCGAGTGCCCGCTTCAAAATCACGGCCGAGCGCTCTCGTCTCAACAAGAAAAACAGTTATATGTCTGGAAATACGATTATAATCAGGGGATAGAAGAGAACTTTCGTTACGCAATGCGCCTAAAAGTCATCTCTACCGCTCTCGGTCTTCAACAACGTTGAGGTCTATTTCACACCGCAACATTCAACCAGAAGGTATACGTCAGTGCTGACAGCAGCGTGCTCATGGAGATCGCTATCACGGCGAGATCCGGATCGCCTTTCATCTCTTTTGCCATGACATAGGATATGGTGGCCGAGGGGGATGCCAGCAGGATGAGTCCCGGGAGGTATTCCCCGGGAGGAAAACCCAGAGAACGGAAGGCAATATAGCCCAAACCCGGCATGAGAAACAGCTTGGTGGTGCTTGACGAAAGAACCCATTTTACTCTGTGACGGGCCTCCTGAAAAGAGATGGATGCACCAATGATGAGCAGAGCCATGGGCAGTGCCAGCCCGCTCAGGATATCGAGGCTCCGCTGAACGATCAGCGGAATGGGGACCTTTAGAAAGGAACAGACAATACCTGCCATGGCCGATAAAATGACCGGGTTGCCGACCAGGTTCCGGACGATGGTTCGACTGTGCCGGGCCGAATCCGGCTGGTGGGCGTTGAAGGTCAAGGAGAGAACCGACAAGAGATTTTGCACGATCATCAAAAAGCCGGTCAGAATACTGGCCTTGACAAACCCGTCTTCTCCCAGGTAGTAGAATGCCACCGCGAGGCCTATATAGCCAAGATTGCCATGAAACGAAATCTGGACATAGGATCCCAGTTGACCTTGTTTCAGCCGGCAGATACGTCCAAAAACCCAGGCAAAAACACATGCGACCATTGCTGTTGATAGGGTTATGACCAGGATACCGACATTGAAGTGAGCGGTCAGTGTAGCCCTGGATATAGCGCTGAAAATCATGGCTGGGATGGCAATATAGAAAACAAGCGAGTTGGCCGGCCCGATGAAGTCTGCGTGAATAAATCCCTTTTTACGGGATATCCATCCCAGCAGGATGATGGCAAAGATAGGGATGATGGTTGTGAAGATATTCATGCTATATTGCGGCCGATCGATAATCCCTGTGCTACCTCAGACAGTTTCACGATCGCACAGGGATCACCCATTGGCCTTAGATCGTTGCCTTTTTTAGTTTATAAATTCGCGAAGCGAATTTATTTGATGATCGGTTTGACCTTCAGATAGAGTTCATCCAGTTGTTTTTTACTGGTTTCGGAAGGCGCACTTGTGAGGAGACATGCTGCGCGCTGGGTTTTTGGAAATGCGATAATGTCCCTTATGGAGGCCTGGCCGCACATGAGCATGACCAACCGGTCGAACCCGAAGGCGATGCCGCCGTGAGGCGGGGCACCGGATTCCAGCGCTGAAATCAGGAATCCGAATTTTTCTTCATAAGTTTCAGGGGTTAACCCGAGGGCATTAAAGACTCTTTCCTGCACTTCCTTCTGGTGGATACGAATACTGCCACCGCCAATTTCGAACCCATTCAGCACCAGGTCATACGCCCGGGAGCGGACATCGAGAGGATTTGATTCCAGTTTGTCGTAATCTGCTTCAAAGGGCGCTGTGAAGGGATGGTGCAATGCCTGATGTCGCTTTTCGGTCTCATCATATTCAAGCAGGGGAAACTGCGTCACCCAGACAAAATTATGCGTATCGTTATCGATAAGATTCAATCGTTTGCCCAGGTGGTTCCGAAGGTGCCCCAATGCTTCGTTGGTAATTTTTGGCTGGTCCGCTACAAAGAAAACAAGGTCGCCCGGTTCCATGCCGATCCGCTCTTTCATGGCGGATTTTTCTTCTTCGCTGAAAAATTTGGTGATGGGTGATTGCCATTCATTATCCCGAACCTTTATCCAGGCCAGGCCCTTGGCCTTGTAGATGGATACCAGGTCTGTCAGATCATCGATCTCCTTACGCGAAAAATCGAGACACCCCTTGGCATTCAAGGCCTTGACCAGACCGCCGTTTTTTACAACGGATGAAAAAACCTTGAAACCGGAATTTTCTACAATATCTGATATATCGACCAATTCAAGATCGAAGCGGGTATCTGGTTTGTCAAGACCATAGCGTCCGACTGCCTCGTTATAGGTCAGCCTGTTGAAGGGTGTATCCAGGGTGATGTCCAGAACATCTTTGAACAGTGCCTGGATCATACCTTCGCTCAGGGCCATGATATCTTCTTCCCCGATGAAGGACATTTCGATATCGATCTGGGTAAACTCAGGCTGCCGGTCGGCCCTTAAGTCTTCATCCCGAAAACAACGGACGATCTGATAATATCGATCAAACCCGGAGATCATGAGCAGTTGCTTGAATATCTGCGGTGACTGCGGTAATGCATAGAACCGGCCCGGGTTTACCCGGCTGGGTACCAGGTAGTCTCGTGCACCCTCGGGCGTGCTGCGGGTCAGGCATGGTGTCTCAATGTCGATAAAGCCGTGGGTGTTTAAAAAAGTTCTGACAGACGATGCAGCCCGGTGCCTCAGGATGATATTTTGCTGCAGTTGTGGCCGCCTCAAATCGAGATGGCGGTAGGTGAGGCGGAGGCTTTCCGAGACATCCACTGTATCTTCGATCAGAAATGGTGGTGTTACAGCCATATTTAAAATTCTAAGTTCGGTTACCAGCACTTCGATGGTGCCGGTCGTAAGATTCGGATTGATCATCCCTTCCGGGCGGCTGTCTACGGTTCCCCTTACCGCGATTACGAATTCACTTCTGATGGCATGTGCCTTTGCATGAACCGCATTGTCGACTTCGGGATTGAACACGACCTGCGTAAGACCTTCCCTGTCCCGCAGATCTATAAAAATAACGCCACCATGATCCCTGCGGCGCTGTACCCAGCCCATCAGGATGACTTCGGATCCAATATCGGTTTTTCCCAACGCACAACAGGAGTGGGTTCTTCTCATCGATTCAAGATTGTCAGGCAATTCTCAAACTCCTTTTTTATTAGAATCGTTACTTGGTTTTATTCGTTTTGAAATGTTTTCCACCAGCCGATTCAGGGGAACATCCTCTTGGTCTTTAGTGGACATATTTCGAAGAAGGGCGAAACCTTTTTCAAGTTCATTCTCTCCAACCATCAAGACATAAGGGGTATCGAGTCTGCCTGCGCGCTTCATCTGACTCTTGAGACTTCTGCCATGAAAGTCCATTTCAGCATAGAGGCCCTTTGCGCCCAGTTCACAGATCCAGTCAAATGCCAGGGTCTGACTCTTTTCTCCCATGGCGGCAATATAAAGATCCGGTTTTCGCAAAAAATCCGCTTTGTTGAGCTGTACGATCTCGGCCAGCCGGTCGAATCCGATTGCGAATCCTGTGGCTGGAGTGTCTGGGCCGCCCAGCAATTGGACCAGTGCATCGTATCTGCCGCCGCCGGCGACTGCACTCTGGGCACCCAGGGAGCGTGTCTGGATTTCAAAGGTCGCGCGGGTGTAATAGTCGAGTCCCCGGACCAGCTGCTTGTCCAGCACAAATGGTACGTTCAATCGATCCAGTGCTGATTGCAGCAGCTTGAATTCATGATCGCAGATATCGCAGAGACAGGCTAATATGGAAGGGGCGTTTGTCATGGCTTCCCGACAGGTGGGGACCTTGCAGTCAAGAACGCGCAAGGGATTGCGGTCTTTCCTGCGGTTGCAGTCCGGGCAAAGCCGGTCGGACACAGACGCAATATATTCCTGAAGTCGGGCCTTGAAGCCGGGGCGGCATTTTGGACAACCCAGCGAGTTGATGCGTGCCTCCACGTCCGCTACTGCCAGCCTTTCACATAAGGTTTTAAGAAGGAAAATAAGCTCTGCATCCGCCAGGGCCGATGAAACGCCGAAAATTTCCACATTGATCTGATAAAACTGCCGGTAGCGCCCTTTTTGGGGCCGTTCCCGCCGAAACATGGGGCCGATGGTGTAGAATTTTTTGACAGGATCATCGGCATACATCTTGTGTTGTATATATGACCGGCAGATAGAGGCGGTGGCTTCGGGACGCAGGGTGATGAGATCCCCTTTTCGATCGGCAAAGGTATACATCTCTTTTTCCACGATGTCCGTGTCTTCACCGATACTGCGTGCAAAGAGTTCCGTCCGTTCCATAATGGGTATGCGGATTTCTCTGAATCCGAAATCCTCGAACAGCGATCTGGCAACCTTCTCAATATGCTGCCAGGTTTCAACCTCGCCGGGAAGGATGTCCTTGAAACCTCTGATCAGTTGAATCATTCTATTCACTCACAAGCCTTATAAATGGCACAATTTGATGTTTTTGGTGTTAATAAGGTCCAACAACCGTTACAATTCGCATAAACCCCAAGGTTGCATAAACAACGTGGCAAAGGATAGCTAATATACCGTTATTATAGTCGTTATCATAATAAAAGCACCATTTTCTGGATACTTCCCTCTGAAGCCCTCCGGCTTTTGCAACGTTGGGGTAAACGAGCATTTTTATGCTGATTGGTTTTTTTAGTCAACAGGAATATTTTGTATGGCTGTTTATTAAATGAACATCAGCTCTGTTGACAAGATTTTGAAGTTCCGTTAATGGTTTTGGCAGGGTAACTATTCAGCCACAGATTCACACAGATGAACGCAGTTATGTTTAAACACAAAGCAATTACAAATATTATACTTAGAAGTTTTTATGAAGTTTATTCGGCAGGAAACCGGAATTTAAAAGATTTGTATATGATAATAAAAGAAAAAATATCAGTGATGATCAGCGTAGATCGGCGGCTGAATAGTTACTTGGCGGCAGTCTAATTTACGAGGGTTAAAGAAAGGATCGTGCCATCGTGTCTCACTTTCATTCATCTGAAATAAAAATGAATCTTGAACTTCGGGCCGTCATCATGGCTGTCATTCGTCACTATTTTACGGAAAGAGGCTATCTTGAGGTAGAAACGCCATGCCGGATACCGGCTCCGGCACCTGAAGCCAACATCGAAGCCGAGCCAAGCGGGTCCTGGTTTTTGCAAACATCGCCTGAGTTGTGCATGAAACGTCTTCTGGCCGCCGGCTTTGAACGGATTTTTCAGATCTGCAAATGTTACCGAAAAGGTGAACGGGGGCGGCTGCACCTGCCCGAAATGACGATGTTGGAGTGGTATACCGCGGGACATGATTACCTGGACATGATGCGGCAATGCGAAGACCTCATTACCACTGTGGCTCGATCCATTGGACATGAAAAAGCGATTCAATATCAAGGACGGTGGATTGAGATTACCAAACCCTGGGACCGGATGACCGTTGATCAAGCTTTTGAGAAATTTGCGACAGAGTCTCTGGATACAGCCATTCAGAACGGGCGTTTTGATGAGATTATCGGTTTCGACATTGCCCCCAGCCTGGGATGTGTAAAACCGGTTTTTTTGTATGATTATCCTGCGGCACTGGGATCGCTTGCTCGGCTGAAGCCGGGGAACAAAAGCGTGGCAGAACGATTTGAGCTATATATCGCGGGTATCGAAATCTGCAATGCCTTTTCCGAACTGACAGACCCGGACGAGCAGCGAAAACGATTCAAAACGGAAATGACGTTGCGACGGTCGTCAGGCAAAACCGCGTATCCTTTTGCGGAGCCCTTTCTGCAAGCGCTTGCCGACATGCCGGAATCTGCCGGAAATGCACTCGGCATTGACCGCTTGATCATGCTCTTTGCGGATACTGCCGATATCGATGCGGTGGTGGCATTTACACCGGAAGACTGTTAACTTGAATGAAGGGTTCCAGGGTTCGAGGATTCCAGGATTCAAGTGAAAAACATAAAGAGTTAAAGGCGTTATAAAAACAGGCCAGTTTTATTCAGAACCAAATCGCCGATCTGATTTCCATGTCTTTGCTTGCTGCTGTTTTTTATCCAACCAACCCACAGAAGATACTTGAAACACATCAAATTCAGGCACATAGGGCTTGATGTCCAGCAGTGGCGTGCCATCCAGCACATCGACACCTTTTATCAGAAGGAGATTTTTGTTTCTTTTTAAAAGTGCTACTGTGGAAATGCCGATCGGATTCGGGCGCCGGGGAGCTCTTGTAGCAAAAACACCATGAACAGAATCATCCATAAATGGTTTGATCTTTAGATCAAAACCTTCAGACCTGTGAAATATATAGATGAGCGTGACATGAGAAAAATGTTCGATGTCTGCAAGACCAGCTGCATACATGGCATCCACTTCGACCGTGCCTTCAACATCCTTTGCCCCTGACGGTTGAATAGGCATTCCCTCTGTGTGATGAAATGGAGATCGTATGCGTCCGATTGCTGAAAAAGATACTTTCATATGACATCTTCCTTGTGTAAATGGTGAGAGCCTGGCTTGGTGAGGGCAAAAAAGAGCAGAACCCCGACGAAGTTGATGACGGCCCCAAGGGAAAACGCGTCCCGTAAATCGGCAATGTCCATTATCAACCCTGCAAAGGAAGAGCCCATCAACATGCCCAGGCTGTGGGCCATGGTCATCAGCCCCATGAGAGATCCCATGGCGTCGGATTGATTGCCTTTGAAAACCGCTATTGCCATGTGGGCCGGCATGGAAATGCCGCCGCCGAGGCCAAAGAGAATATTGGCGATAATTAGGTCCGTCAGGGAATTGGAACGAGCAAAATAGATCATCCCCCAGGCCACCAGCAGACCGCCGACAACGATCATCATCCGACGACTGATACGATCCGCCATATATCCCATGGGCAGATGAATGACGCCGCTGATGAAGACGCCCAACATGACCAGAAAGCCGATGTTCGAACTCGAAAGCGCAAACCGGGTGTCTGCAAGCACCGGTAAAAACCCCCAAATGATACCGATACAGGCTGTGTAATTTAACCGGAAACAGAAAAGCCCGATGATTTCCCGATCTTGCAGGAGCATTTTCCATGGCAGGGGCGTCCGGTGTTTCTTCACAACCGTCTCTTCATGACTGGGCGGTAAAAAGCAGAGACTCAAGAAAAAACCCACCAGGGACAGAATACCCATGCTCAAGAACGACACATCAAAGCCCCAGTAGTCTTTGATGCTCCCGCCGAGAACGGGGCCGAGGCTCAAGCCGAAGAAAATGGACATGTTGAAGAACCCCATGGTAAACCCCTCCCTCCCCTGGGGGGTGATATCCCCGACGTAGGCCTGTATGGCCGGCATCATCATGGAAGAGGCGATTCCCTGAAAAAATCGTATGATTACGAGAGAAGTGACATTTTGGGATAGAATGAATGCCAGGGAAAGGCAGGCATAGGATAACAGACCGATAACAATGAGGCGTTTACGGCCTTTTCTGTCCGACAGTCGTCCAAAATAAGGCAAAAATAGTGTTCGCGACAGGGCAAAGGACCCGAAAATAAACCCGATGGCCAATCCGCCGGCACCAAGATCGTGGGCATAAACCGGCAACAACGGCACGACGATCCCGACACCCGTGACGGTGACAAAAATGGAAAAAAAGAGGGTGCCGAATATTCTTTTGTCGATGCTGGATGTCATACCATCTGTTTCTGGATATCCCTCAGGACGGTTTCGATAAGTTCCCGAATCTCCTGGAGCCTGCTTTTCGTTATGGCCTCGAAACGCAGGACCAGAGCGGGTTGGGTGTTGGAGGCCCGGACAAGTCCCCAGCCATCCGGGAACAAAACACGCACACCGTCTATGTCGATGACATCGTGGCGTTCCTTGAAATATGCGGTCACCTTGTCGACCACGGCAAACTTGATATGATCGGGACACTCGACACGGATTTCAGGTGTAGAAACAGTTTCCGGGACATCGGCCAGCAAGTCGGAAATCTTCTTGCCGGTGCCGGCCAGGATTTCAAGGAGCCGACAGGAGGCATAGACCGCGTCGTCAAAGCCGAAATACCGATCGCTAAAAAAAATGTGTCCGCTCATTTCCCCGGCCAGTTCCGCTTTTTCCGATTTCATTTTCTGCTTGATCAAAGAGTGGCCTGTTTTCCACATGATGGCCCTGCCGCCGTTTTTCTCGATATCGTCATACAACGTTTTGGAGCATTTGACCTCGGAAATGAAGGTGGCGCCGGGTTTTCGGGACAGGATCTCTCTGGAAAAAATAATCATCAATTTATCCCCATAGATAAGATTTCCTTCAGCATCCACAACACCGATCCTGTCCCCGTCACCATCATAACCAAAACCGACATCCAGTTTTTTTTCTTTGACCAGGGCAATAATATCCTGCATGTTTTTGAGTACCGTAGGATCTGCCTCGTGATTGGGAAAGGACCCGTCGGGGTCGCAATATAGATCGTGCACCTCACAACCCAGACCTTTGATAATCGGGACAGCCGTGACGCCGGCAGTGCCATTGCCGGCATCGATGCCTACCCTGAGAGGGCGGGCCAGGGAGAGATTGTTCAGCAGGTAGTCTTTGTAGGGTGTCAGGATATCATAGGTTTCGACAATGCCGGCCCCGGTTTCAAAGTCCGCCTCCTTGATGAGCGTTAAGAGCATTTGTATCTGGTCACCAAACACCGAATCGATACCGCTGCAGACTTTAAAGCCGTTGTATTCAGGAGGATTGTGGCTGGCGGTTACCATGACATTGCCCTGTTTGTTCAAATGGCGGATGGAAAAATAACCCACAGGTGTTGAGCAGACGCCGATGTCCACGACATTGCATCCAGTGGCCAGCAACCCCTGGATCAGTTTTTCAGAATATTGATCCGATGTGACACGGCAATCCCGCCCCACAGTGATGTCGGTGTTGCCCTGTCGCCGAAGATACGTGCCGATGCCTCTGCCAATGAGAACTACATCCGACGCATCCATATCCTTGCCGGCAATGCCCCTGATATCGTATTCTCTGAACATATGGGGGTTTAACATAGTGTTTTCCTTTCGGTAATAAAATTGTTATACGATGCTCTACTCTCAACATGTTATCGAAAAGTGTTGACCCATGTCAATTGCCAAATAAATTCATTGCATGATAACCCCTATACCATTCCGATCAGCTTTGCTATCAGCTTGACAGGCAGCGGTCCGACTTCTATACTCTCCTGTCTAAACGTAATACAAGAAAGCAGGCTGCTCTATCTATGAACGTATATCGAAACGCTCAATCCATTATTTTGTTTGCTGCTGTGGTGTTTTTTTTAGGGGTGACCGTCCCTGTGGCCGTTGCCGCCCTAGAGGGTGAACCAAAACAACTGACCACCACCCAGGCTGTCATTCTCGGCATCGTGGAAGGGTTGACCGAATATCTGCCAATCAGTTCCACCGGTCACTTGCTGGTAACCAAGGACCTTCTCGGCATGCACACCGCGGGAGCCGATATGGCGCGGCAGGCTACAGAAACAGATGCCATCAATGCCTATCTCGTGTGCATCCAGTTCGGTGCTATCCTGGCTATTCTTTTTGTGTGTGCCCACCGGTTCAAGAAAATCTTAAAGGGACTGTTTCAGGGGGATGCCGATGGCAGACGGCTGCTGGCCAACTTGATCCTGGCGCTGTTGCCGGCGGTGGTCATCGGGTTGATGCTGGAAGGCCCCATCAAGAAATATCTTTTTGGCACCTATCCCGTCATTGCCGCATGGTTTGTGGGTGGTGGGGTTATTTTGTTCATCTCCTTTTATTTTAAAACCCGGCACAAGGATCTGCATCAGGGGAAAGAGATCGAGGATATCGGTCCGAAGGTGGCCATCTTCATAGGTGTTGCCCAGTGCCTGGCCATGTGGCCCGGTGTCAGTCGCAGTCTGGCAACCATCCTGGGCGGCTTGTTTCTGGGGCTTTCCATGAAGGCAACGGTGGAATTCAGCTTTCTGCTGGGTGCCGTCACATTGACCGCCGCTTCGGCTTATGATGTTCTCAAACATGGCAGTGACATGCTGGCGGTTCTCGAGATTCGTTCCATGGTTCTGGGGCTGGTGTTTGCATTTGCGGCGGCGGTTCTGTCCGTAAAATGGATGATCCATTATTTGAATAAATACGGTCTCGAGATTTTCGGGTACTACCGGATTGTACTGGCACTCGCAACTACCTGGTTCTACCTAAAGTGAGCGATTGTCGATCTCACCGCATCTACGGCGTCAGATGCCGTCCCGCATAGTTCACTATAGCGAAACGACATCTTCCTTGTAGCTACGGCAACCTCAACAATCGCTCAATTTAGGTTCTATTTTGCATAACTATTTAAAACCCAATCGCTCAATTTGGGTAAAAGAAAGGTGAATATCATGAATACGACCATTGAGACCATGCGATCACATCGTTCTATCCGGAAATTTAAAGACAAGGCCATTTCCGACGAGATGCTTGAAACCATTCTGACCTCGGCGCAATGTGCTGCCACTTCCAATTTTGTTCAGGCCTACACGATTATCCGTGTCGATGATCAACAGAACAGGCAGGTCATTGCAAAACTTAGCGGATCCCAGCAGTGGATAATTGATGCGCCGGTATTTCTTGTTTTTCTTGCAGACTTAAACCGTCTGGAAGCAGCCTGCCGGAAACATGGAAAGGAAATGGCCAACGGATATATGGAGCAGTTTATCGTTGCGACAGTTGACACGGCCCTGGTCGGTCAAAACACCCTGTTGGCAGCAGAGTCCATGGGCTTGGGAGGCGTTTTTATCGGGGCCATTCGCAACAACCCCAAGAAGATCTGCGAGATGCTGAATATACCTGAACACGCCTATCCTGTTTTCGGGATGTGTCTGGGATACCCGGATGATCTGCCGCCGGTAAAACCGCGTTTGCCGCTTGAGGGGATTTTTAAAAAGGAAACATACCAAGCGGGTGGGGGTGAAGCTGTCCTGGATGCCTACGATGAAACGACCCGGGCATATTACCTGTCACGTGACAGCAATTTAAAAGATGAGACCTGGAGCTGCCAGATGGCCGGGTTCATGAGTGAGATCGTCCGGCCGCATATGAAAGAATTCATTGCCTCAAAGGGATTCTGTATCCGCTAACCAAAATTTTTCGGGATTATAACCCAAAAGAAGGTTGGTGGTATCGCGGATGGATAATCCCTGTGCGAACGTGAAAAACTCGCTCCCAAGAGACCGTAATGCCGAAC
>Ga0209013_10001379_pt1 | contig 22385 bp, 16 predicted proteins | sample Cruoilmetagenom2_FD_187291 | JGI IMG/M metagenome (GOLD analysis project Ga0209013, IMG submission 187291) | Oil polluted marine microbial communities from Coal Oil Point, Santa Barbara, California, USA - Sample 2 (SPAdes) (version 2) | ecosystem: Environmental > Aquatic > Marine > Oil seeps ... | reverse complement strand
CCCAAGGGGTTCTATTTTAGAATATAACCTAAATAATACTGAAATATGCAATTCCAGGTTGAGATAAGGACAGTGGAAAAACGTTTAGGACAGGATTGGCTAAAAATCTAAAAAAAAATTAAGCCACATGAAATTGCTCATTGTTTTCCTAACAAAGAGTATTTATTTTAGGCACACCATTTTTTAAACAAAACCTTAACATATGAAAAAACTTATTTTCCTTTTTTCTGCGATACTTCTTTTAGCTTCGTGCGAAAAAACAATTGAGAAAGTATCTCAACCAGAAAGCTCAAACATTCCGGAAAAGGCCATTAACCAAACAATTACAGAACTATCTAAGGCAAATCCAAATGCTGATAAAACCTTATTGGGAAAAGGCGTAAAACATGTTGCAAAACTTTGGAGAACTAATGATGGTTCGATAAAGGAATTTGAAACATTTTGCAAGGAAAACTACATTACTACCTCAGAAGAACGTGAACTTGTCTTTCACAAAATCTCCCGAAACATTGAAATAATAACTGGCCATTTCAATAAAATCAATTTGGATTTATTAGCTCCTGTACAACTAAATACTTTTAAGCAGCACCCGATTGACAATTATTTTGGTGCTTACAGTGTGGATGCACATTGGCTGGATGATTTTTATAAAAATAAAATTGCTTTCATTATCGCACTTAATTTTCCTCCTTTTAGTTTAGACGAAAAAGAAATACATGCGAAATCATGGTCCCGCTTACAATGGGCTTATGCACGTTTAGGCGATATGTTCACCGCCAGAGTTCCTGCTGATTTATTGCAAAATGCTAATAAGGTAGCTGCAGAAAACGATATTTACATTGCAGATTACAATATTTATATGGGACACCTAACAGATGCTAATGGCAATAGTTTTTTCCCAAAGGATAAAGTTTTACTATCACATTGGAATCTTAGAGATGAGCTAAAAGCAAATTATGCCAACAAACAAGATGGTTTGCAAAAGCAAAAGATGATTTATAAGGTGATGCAAAGAATTATCTCTCAGGAAATCCCTGAAAAGGTTATTAATAGCGGAAATTATGAGTGGGATCCTTATAGTAATATCGTATATCAGAATGGAAAAAAAATAAGTGCTACACCTGAACCTAATGAGAGATACCAACAAATTCTAAATACTTTTCATGCCAATAAGGCAATTGATCCTTATTATTCTGATCAAAATACCTTTATAAAAAGACAGTATGATGGTGCTAAAGAAATATCTGCCGAAAATACCGAGAAGATATTTACAAATTTCCTAAGATCTGAAGAGACCAAAAAAGTTGGAGCATTGATTAAAAAAAGATTAGGTCGTAATTTAGAACCTTTTGATATTTGGTATGATGGCTTTAAGGCCAGAAGCGGAATGGACGAGTCTAAGCTGGACAAAATGACCAGACAGTTATATCCAAATGCAACCGCACTAGAAGCAAACCTTCCTAATTTATTAATGAAGTTAGGATTCAAGAAAGACAGAGCTCAATTTATTGCCAATCATGTTTCTGTGGATCCAGCCAGAGGATCAGGTCACGCCTGGGGTGGAGCTATGAAAGGACTGAATGCACACCTTCGTACCAGAATCGGAAAAAAAGGATTGGATTATAAAGGATATAATATCGCAGTACATGAGTTTGGACACAATGTAGAGCAAACAATCTCTATGTATAATGTTGACGATTTCATGATGAATGGTGTTCCCAACACTGCTTTTACAGAAGCACTCGCATTCGTATTTCAAAAGAGAGATATGTTCTTATTGGGAATAAAAGACAATTCTCCTCAAAAAGATGCATTTAAAAAATTAGATCTTTTTTGGAGTGCCTATGAAATTATGGGAGTTTCCTTATTGGATATCAGGATGTGGAAATGGATGTATGCAAACCCCGAAGCAAACGCTGCTCAACTGCGCGATGCTACCATGAAAATTGCTAAAGATGTTTGGAATGAATTTTATGCTCCTGTTTATGGAATCAAAGACCAAACCATTTTAGCCATTTACTCGCATATGCTGAATAGTCCTTTATATCTATCAAATTATGCATTCGGAAATATTATAGAATTTCAATTGGAACAGCAATTAAAAGGAAGAGACTTTGCTACTGAAGTAGATCGAATCTTCAGACAAGGACGCTTAACTCCTAATGAATGGATGGTGGAAGCTACCGGTAACGATTTATCAGCACAACCATTGTTGAATGCAGCAAAAGAAGCATTGGAAGAATTAAAATAAGATTTTTCTGAACCTATTAATAAGAAAGCAGTCTCTCCAAAGACTGCTTTTTTTGTGTATTCTATAAGATTTATAGCTGCATAAATTTTTTATATTTGTTCTTCCTATACCTATTAATATCTAAGCAAGCATGACAAGCGATCCAATTCTCGAACTAGCCAGACACCAATTTGCCATTCTTTCCATTGAAACTACTGGTATTTCACCACGGCATGGCGATCAATTGGTGGAAATTGCCATTCATACCGTAAACTGGAATGGTGAAATACTAGATTGCTACGAAACCCTGGTTCATCCGGAAATGGAGATGTCCGGATTTCAAATCCACGGCATTTCGGATATTATGGTGAAGAATGCACCTACCATACAGGAAATAATTCCAGACCTATTATCACGCATTAATGAAAAAACTATTGTTGCTCATGATCTGGATTTTATATTACAATTTTTGCAACCAGCTCTGAATCTATATATTTCAAAACTAAATGGAATCTGTACTTTAAAATTAAGCAATCGGATTTCACCAGATTCGGGACTGCGGAGGTTAGAACAAATATGTACCTTTTACGACATTGATTTTTCTGTTTTGCACAGTGCTAAAGCAGACTCTTTGGCTACTGCTAAGCTGTTCTCTATTTTGAAGAATCTATTCCTTCAACAATTCGAACCGGATATCTTCGTGAAAGATTTTCTACCAGTGATACAAATAGAAAATTGTCCTGCGGAAAGAAATCATTTCATGAAGCGAAATGAAGCTAAAAGCATTGCAAATATTCAAACCACAAAGCTTTATAAAATTTTAAACCGACTAACTTCCAGTTCTGGAGATACGGTTCCCATAAAACAGTATCTAAATATATTGGATCGTGCTTTGGCAGATCGCATTCTCACCGAAAGAGAAATTATCTCCTTGATAGATTTAGCCGAAAACTATAAATTATCCAAAGAACAGGTTATCGAGATCCATGAAGAATATTTGCGCAAATTAATACGGATCTATTTATTAGATGAAATTCTTACCAGCTCAGAAATGGACGATTTACATCTGGTAGCGGAATTACTCTGCATTCTCCCAAAAGAATTGCATTTATTAATTGCATATGAGAAAACAAAAATTGCAATAACCACACCTGAGCAGCAACACGAATTTAAAAGCCTTCAGGGCAAGAAAGTTTGTTTTTCAGGACATCTTAGTTGTAAAATCAACGGTAAGAAAATTGGTAGAGAACTAGCACAGCAACTGGTAAAGGAAAGAGGATTACTGATTAAAAGGGTTGTTTCCAAAAATGTGGATTATTTAATTATTGCAGAAGCTGAAAATTTTTCGGGAAAAGGTCGCAAAAATCGTAAAGCCATGGAATATCATGTAAATGTGATTGATGAAAAGATTTTCTGGGAGATGATCGGAGTGCAGGTGGATCAATAAAATAAAACCATTTTATAACCTACAATATTTCTACATAGATAAAAAACCGAAGCATCCACATTTTGCTTTTGGATATATTGCTCTGCCATATAAACCAATCATGCGTTTAGGAATACAAACAAAATCTTATTATTCCTCCTAAATTGTAATGCATATAAAACGACAATCATATTATATTCTCACCTGCATTGCTACCTGAAGTCTAATAATTCTTTCAATAAATCTGCTATCTTGTAATGAATTTTAATATTAAAGTCGAATCTGATGAAAAAATCTTATTTATTACTGATTGCACTATTTACAGGACTTTTATTTTCCTGCCAATCTAAACAAAGTAGCCAAAAAGAACAGGCACTTCCAATTGGAATGAACAAGCTAACTGTATCCGAAGTAATAAACGGTAGCACCTATTCCTATTTAAAGGGAAACAATGGAAATGCTGATATTTGGGTTGCTATTCAAAAGCAAGCAATTACCGTTGGAAACACCTATTATTATAAAGGCGCTTTAGAAATGAAAGATTTTCACAGCAAAGAATTAGATCGCAATTTTCCTGTAATTTATTTCCTAAACGAAATAAGCGATAAAATTGCAGCGAATAAGACTGCAATGCCTGCCTCTCACATGAAAAAGAGCAAGGCAAAAAAATTAGAAGTAAGCATCGATGCTGAAGATGGAGTAACAACTTTATCCGATTTATTCAAAAATCAAGCTGAGCTTGGTGGAAAAGAAGTTACCGTGAAAGGAAAAGTATCCAAATTCAATAAAAATATAATGGGTAAAAATTGGATTCACATTCAGGATGGAAGTGAATTTGAAGGCAAGTATGATCTTACCATCACAAGTGCCGACATGGCAACTATTGGAGAAATCGTAAAGTTTAAAGGAGTTATTGCTTTAAATAAAGACTTTGGTGCTGGTTATTCCTACGCTATTATTATGGAACATGCTAATCTGGAGAAATAAGCAATCCCATTTGACAAAATAATTTGTTGTTTCTTTTTGAGATAAATCTATTTTTATTAAATTTGGTTTCATAATTTCAATTACTACATACAAGTTTATTTTATGCATTAAAAAAGCGACTTCGGTCGCTTTTTTATTATATCCCAATGGAATTCAATTTTCGCATCTCCGCAATAAAATCATCCTTATAGTTTCTGTCTATAGGTAACTCCTGGTCCATGGTCTCGATTACCGATGCTGAATAGCTACAGACATGCTTTGTTGCAACCAGAAAGGAACGGTGCACCCTAAAAACCCAAATTGCTTAAGTTTCTCCTCAAATTCACTGATCCGCTTATAGCACACATACTGTTTTGAATTAGTAATCGCAACATAAACAGATTATTACCTGCAAAAGATATTCTTCGCAATTAATTGTTAATTTTAACGATATTCTTAACCTATTATTTATGCATATTACAAAGCCTTCTGTCCCCAGCTGCCTACTCTTTCTTTTTCTGCTAAGCTTTTCGTTTAGTGCCTGCGATCGGAACGACATTCCCTTATACAGCTCTGACGAATACAGCATTTACCCCAACAGAGTAAAACAAGGTAATTATATTGCTTTGGCAATAGATTCGGCACACATCACCTCCACTTATCCGAATGGAAATTCGAAAAGCAAAAATAAATGGACACTCCAAACCGATCTTTCCAACCTTCCCCGATATCAGTCCAATCATGTATTGCTTAACGCGATATATAACTTATCAATGGAAGAATTAGAGAAGAATATTGCCGCAGATACTACGTTTAATACGGGTGAGAAATGGCAAGGTGTATGGACTCGGGATATCAGCTACAGCACAATTTTAGCTTTAGCCATCACCCATCCCGAAATTGCAATGAATAGCCTTTTGAAAAAAATAAAACATGGTAAGATAATACAGGATACGGGTACGGGTGGATCGTGGCCAATTAGTTCTGACAGGATGATTTGGTCGACAGCGGCATGGGAAATCTACAAAACTACGGGAGATATTGATTGGCTTCGCAGGGTATATTTTCTAATAAAAAGCTCTACCGAGGATGACTTAAATGTGATTTGGGATTACCAGCATCATTTGTTTAAAGGAGAATCTTCCTTTTTGGATTGGCGCGAACAATCCTATCCTAAATGGATGGAACCTAAAGATATATACAACTCCTTTGATTTAAGTACTCAGGCGGTGCATTATCAAAGCTTGACGGTTCTGATAAAAATGGGTTACATCCTGGGAAAAGATGTACAGAAATATGAACATATATCCAAAGCCTTAAAATCGAGTATCAACAAAAAATTCTGGATGCCCGAAAAACAATACTACGGACAGTATTTATATGGCGAAAGACATCTTGTTTTATCCGACAAATCGGAAAGTCTGGGGGAAGCCTTACTGATTATCTGGGATATTGCAGACAAGGATAAACGTGATAAGATTATCAGTAATTGCCCGATAACAACTTTCGGAATCCCTTGTTTTTATCCTCAGATTCCGGATATACCTGCCTATCACAATCAGGCAATATGGCCATTTGTACAGGCGTATTGGAATTGGGCTACGGCAAAAACTAAGCATATGGAAAATCTGGAATGGGGACTGGCATCTATCTTTCGAAGCAGTACACTGTTCCTAACCAATAAGGAAAACTTTCGCATCGCAGATGGTGATTTTAATGGTACTGCGATTAATTCGAACAGACAATTATGGAGTGTTGCCGGAACTTTATCTGCTTATTACCGCTGTTTGTTAGGCTTAAATTTCAGAACAACACAATTAGTATTCCGTCCCTTTATACCACGTGCCTACAAGGGGGTTCAGCATCTAAAAGGACTGCGCTACCATGCAGCAATTTTGGATATTGATATTTATGGATTTGGTGACAAGATACTCTCCTATTTGGTAGATGGAGTTCCTTATAAAAATCCGATAATACCTAAGGATCTGGAAGGCTATCATCAGGTTAAAATAATGATGAACAATCAAATGCCAGCCAAATCGAAATTTAATATTTCACCAAATACCGTTGCTCTGCGAACTCCTAATCTTTCGTATGCCGAAAATCAATTGAAATGGAATGCGATTAAGGATGCCGATCATTATAATATATATCAGAATGGTAATTTGCTATTGGAAACACGCGACAATTATATGACAGATGTATCGGTGAACGAATCTGTTGAATTTGCCATTCAGTCGGTAGATACCTTAGGTAATCAATCATTCATCAATAAACCCATGCTTCTGCATCCATCCAGTTTTCTAAGATTTTTGGAAGCCAAATCCTTTTTGCCAAAAACGAAAACAAGCTATGTAGCATTAACTAAAAAGAAAAACAGGGAATATTTTTTTCAGATTAGGGCACCACGCGACGGAGATTATTGGATAGACTTTTTGTATGCCAATGGCAATGGCCCGATAAATACGGATAACAAATGTGCATCGCGAAGCTTTTGGGTGAATAACAGCTATGCGGGCAGTATTGTGTTTCCGCAACGTGGACAAGGAAACTGGACGGATTATGGCTACACTAATGCCTTTGAAATGAGCATGAAAAAAGGAAATAATTTCTTTAAAATAAGCTTCGAAGATTTCAATGAAAATATGAATGAAGAAGTTAATTCGGTACGAATAGATAAAATTCGATTGATTCGAAAACGCTAAGATTAAACCAACACCCATTATTCTTCAAGCTAAAAATCCATCTGTCGCAAGTCTGTGAATTGAGACACTACCTGTGAAACTACCGGCAAAATGCTCTCGACGACTGGAGTAGGCAAAATCCACGTGGCAAAATGCTCCCGACAAGTAGGATTGGCAAAATGCTCATGGCAAAATGCCCTCAACGAATGGAGTTGACAAAATCCACACGGCAAAATGCTCTCGACATATGAAATTGACAAAATGCCGATGGCAAAATACTCCCGACAAGTGGGATTGGCAAAATGCCCATGGCAAAATGCTCTCGACGAATGGAGTTAGCAAAATCCACACGGCAAAATGTTCCCGCTCCTCCCAAAACTGCCGCAAGTCTGTGACTTGTGGCTTCTATACCAACACTACATCAATCAAACCTTTTCCTCCTGCATACTCTATTGCACTGCTGTATTTATATTCGTGCGATTCTATTCCAACTCCTAATAATTTTCAAATATGAAAAATCTAATGTAACAATTAATAGCTATTTAAATTGATAATTTAATAAAGCCCAATACATTTTTAATCGGTACTGGACTTAAATCTTGTAGTTATAGCCACAAGCCACAGACTTGCGGCATGTAGGGCTTACATATAGTTGACATGAAAAAACCAGCTCGAAGGCTAGTTTTCTATATTAATCCATATTCGTTATTGTTTCCCCAACTGCAGCAAGCCCAATGCCAATGCATATTCCAATTGTTTTAATGTCATGCCATTACCTTTTCTTATTCAATCATCAGAGTTAATTGATCTTATATACACAGTATTTCTCTTTTACAATCAGCATAAAAACATACTCCAGAAATAGCATAAAACAAGAAATTAAAATACGGCTATCTACAGCCAAACGTGTCCTTAGTAGCTTCCTGAATAATTATTTTAGCTGGCTCATGGCAAAAGCAGCATAGTTTTATAACTTTGGCCTCACCAAACAATTTTGACTTTGTATTTGACACCAGATAAGATGAGAATAGGAATTATTGGGGCAATGGAAATTGAAGTAAAACGACTTCAGAATTTATTGTCTGACAGAAAGGAATTAAAAAAAGGTGGATTTGTTTTCTACTCCGGTAGCCTGAATAATGTGGAGGTAGTATTACTTCAATCCGGAATTGGAAAAGTAAATGCTGCTATCGGTGCTGCAATACTCGTAGATACTTTTCAGCCTGATTTTGTGATCAACACAGGAGCTGCAGGTGGCTTTCCTTCAGATTTAAAAGTTGGCGACATCGTTATTTCACAAAAGGTATTGCATCATGATATGGATTGTACTGTTTTTGGATATGAGGCCGGACAAGTTCCTGGAATGCCAGCATATTTTGAAGCAGATACGCAACTAATCCAACTAGCAGACAGGAGTATTCATGCACTTACTAAATTGAATACTAAGATTGGAACAATTCTTACGGGAGATCAATTTATGAACGATCCAAAAGCAACCCAACGGATTAAAAACCTATTTCCGGATGCCGATGCCGTAGAAATGGAAGGTGCTGCCATCGCCCAAACCTGTTATCAGTTTCACATTCCTTTTGTGATTATCCGATCTATTTCAGATATTGCAGGTCAGGAGAATGCGGTAGAATACGAAGAATTTGTAGAGACAGCAGCCATTAATTCTGCCGACATGGTAATGCAGATGGTTCGCGAATTGGGAAATAAGAAATAAAATCAGATATGGAAAAAATAGCAAGTTTTACAGTCGATCACAATAAACTAAAGCGTGGAATTTATGTATCCCGCAAAGATAAAGTTGGTGCAGAAACCTTAACCAGTTTCGATATCAGAACAAAATTACCAAATCAGGAACCAGCAATGGATATTCCTGCCATGCACACCATGGAACATCTGGGTGCTACTTTTTTGCGCAATCATAAAGAATGGGCCGATCGTACCATCTATTTTGGACCTATGGGCTGCCGCACTGGTTTTTACCTAATCTTTCAAGGCGATTTAAATTCTAATGATATTGTTGCTGTTACTAGAGAAATGTTCGATTTTATGGCTTCTTTCGACGGAGAAGTTCCTGGAACCAATAAAATAGAATGTGGTAACTTTATGAGTCACGATTTGCCAATGGCAAGATGGGAAGCAGAAAGATATAGTAAGGAAGTTCTGGAAAATTTGAGTGAGGAAAATCTTAACTATCCGGAATAATCAGAACTAATAATTTTAAGAAGCATAAAGGCTGTTATCTGTACTGGATGGCAGCCATTTTTTTAGAACAGATTACCATCTTAGTGCTCCAAAGATTCATTAAAACATTCCAATTCTCTTCTGCTTATAATACCAAATTAACATCAAAACCTATCTTATAAAATATTTCTTTTTAGCTATATATTCGTTAAAAATGATGCAAGGTAACTCTGCTATATTTTACTTTTCAGCTTCAATCCAACTAAAAATTATTCCGTTTTATATTAAGATGCATTTGAAATTAAATTGGTATAATCGGAGTATCATAAACGTATAAAATTTCCTTACATTTAACAGGAAAGAAATAAACCAAAACCATGAAAGTTTCAGGACTGCGATTCTTGATCATCACTACGCTAATTATTTTAATTCCAATTTACGGAAATTGGAAGCTTTTGCTTCATGGTGCAAAGACAAAGGGCACTGTTGTAAAAATAGAGAAAGACAATCTGGGGCCGCTTCTCTCCTTCTACCCAATAATAGCATTTCAGGCAAATCAGAAACCATACTTATTAAAAGGGCCAGAAAATGTGAAATATCCGATTGGAAAAGAATTTCGCATCCTCTATCTGCCGGAACAACCCGATGATGCCATCATTTTTTCTGCACGCGGTGTTTATTTCAACAAATATACTCCTGTCGCTGTAGTTTTGATCCTTTTATGGATTGCCTTTTATCTTAGCTTTTGCCCAAAAAGCCAAAAGAGAAAATCAGAAAGCAATAGATTTCGCAAACCATCCTCTTCACAGCAAAAAAAACTTCTCTGAGTATTCTTTAAATCCTTTACCTATAAGATCAGTAACTATCCTGTATCCAATTAATCTCTTAAATTTCTTTGGCGATGGATTCATTTTTTTGGTATCAAAGTCATAATCCCTAAAATACAGTTCTATCTTTGCAGGCAGAATAAATCCTGAAAAAATGAACAAACCTGAACTACTCTTACCGGTCGGAAATCCTGAAATGTTTCATGCTGCCATTAAAGGTGGTGCCGATGCTGTTTATCTCGGCCTACGTCAATTTAATGCGCGCGGACGAGCAAGTAATTTCACCACAGAACAACTTCAAGCACTCCTAAAGTTAGCCAAGAAGCATAATGTTAAAGTATATCTAACGATCAATACTGTAATTAAGAATAACGAGTTAGGTGATATGTTAGATATGCTGAATCTTGTTCAGAAAACCAGTATTAGTGCTATTATCATTCAGGATTGGGGAATATATTATCTGGTGAAAAAGTATTTCCCGACAATCACCATTCATGCCAGTACCCAAATGGCTCATCATAATTCTCTTGGAGCAATTTATTGTCAACAAAAGAATTTTGAGCGTTTGGTAATGGCAAGAGAATTAACACTTGCCGAGGTGCGGGAAATTAAAGAAAAGAGTACCATCGAGTTGGAAATATTCATGCATGGCGCACTTTGTTATTCTTTTTCGGGAATGTGCCTGTTTAGCAGTTTCATTGGCGGATGTGGAGCCAATCGTGGTCTGTGTACTCAACCCTGTCGCAGACTTTATGAAACTGGAAACGAAAATCGATATGTATTCAGCTTAAAGGACAACCAGGCCGTTGATGTTCTTCCCCAACTAATGAAAATGGGTGTAGAATCAATTAAAATAGAGGGACGACTAAAACCAGCGGAATTTGTGTATAATGTAGCGAGAGCTTATCGTGAGGTAATTGATAACAACAATTTAAAAACTGCCAGGGAAATACTTGCCTATGATATGGGTAGAGAGAAAACAGGCTATTTTTTAGCAGGAAATGTAAATCATGCAATTACCGAAAACACCAATACAGGTATTTTAATCGGTAAGGTAGAAAAACGAAACAGGGAGCATATCCTATTTTCTTCCAGTCATAAACTCCAAATCGGTAATCGAATTCGTATCAAGCAGCAAAATGGAGAAGCACAAAAAGCAATTAAGGTAAAAGCTTTTGAAACATTAAGCGATGGATTATACCAGATAGAAGCAGGTAGTATCGTGGCTCAAAGAGGAGATCAGGTATATCTGGCTGGAAGCATGCAGGAGAAATTCCCCAACAAATTCAGAGAGGAAGGAAAAGCATTACAAGCCAGAATGCATCGGGCTGAGAAAGCCAAAATACTAAACAGTTTTGGTTCTAAAAAAATTCCGCAGAAAGAACAAATTTATGTAAGAATTGATTCGCTTGCATGGCTTCGAAAAATTCAGTTGAATGAAGTAAACTATTTGATTCTAAATCTTAAGAAATCGGAATGGCAAGAACTAAAATGGGAAGTTCCCTTTTTACAAAAAAATGCGAATAAAATCCTGATTGAATTACCCAAATTTATATCCGAAAAGGAAATTTCTTTTTACAAGGATTTATGTCACTTGGCAATAAAAAAAGGATATACCAATTTCATGATTAGTCACCTTTCCCAAAAGCTCCTATTGCCTCCCAAGGCAAGAATCTCCTGTAACGAGAATGTGTACCTTTTCAACGATGCAGCAATAGCCCATCTTCGTTCAGAAAATATAAGTCTATACACCTATCCACAGGAAAATGACCTGGAAAATATCCTGTTGGGAAAAGATCGTTTTGGCATTGTTCCCTTATATTTCTATCCTCAGCTATTCTACTCCAGAATGCCTGTAAAAACTGGCGAAGATAAGATGCTAATCGACGATATGCAGGGAGAATACCAAAAAGAATTACGCGATGGCATCACCATTATTTACCCAAAACATCCGGTAAGCTGGGTACAGCAGAAAAGCAATCTGTATAAGGAAGGATTCAGAAGGTTTCTGATGGACTTAAGCAATGAAAAGCCATCCTCTAATGCTTTCAAACGCTTGATGAAATACTACCAACAATCAAAGCAGGTGCAACCCTCCACAAGTTTCAACCTAAAAAAAGGTTTAAAATAATGATTTTGAAAATAATAGATCGGAATTAAAATTTATCGCAAAAAATGTTTCAAAACTTATCCTCATCATAAGGAAAGTCTTTTGATTTTATTAATTTGGCGGACAATCATTTAAATATTACAAACACTAAAACAAACAACGTGAAAAAAACATTTCTTTACGTTCTAATTGCAGGAATTGGTTTCACTGCGTGTAAACAGAACAAGAGCGAGCAAAAAACTGACAACCCGTTTTTTGCCACCTACAACACTCCTTACCAAACTCCTCCTTTCGATTTAATTAAATTCAAACATTACGAGCCTGCTTTTATGGCAGGAATGAAAGAAGGAAGAGAAGAAATTGATGCTATTGCAAACAATACAGAAACTCCTACTTTCGAGAATACAATCGAAGCATTGGATAAATCAGGAAAATTACTTTCTAAAGTAAGTAATGTATTCTTTAATCTTACTGGTTCGGATACCAATGACTCATTGCAGGTTCTATCAAAAAAAATGGCTCCTGAGTTAACAAAGTACGAGTCGGATATTAAATTAAACGAGAAGCTATTTAAAAGAATCAAGACTGTATATGACCAAAAAGACAAATTAAAGCTTGACGCAGAAGGAAATACCTCCAAAGAAAGTGTAAAGCTTAGTGTAGAAGAAAATACTTTATTGGAAAAAACTTACAAGTCTTTTGTTCGCGGTGGCGCTGACTTAAATAAAGAGCAAAAAGCGAAGCTCCGCAAAATAGATGAAAAACTAGCCTTGCTCACCCTTAAATTCGGTGAAAATTTATTAGCAGATAATAATGCTTTTGAAATGGTAATCGATAATGAGAAAGATTTAGCTGGACTTCCTGAATCGGTAAAAGCTGCTGCTGCTGAAACTGCAAATGAAAAAGGTAAAGAAGGAAAATGGGTTTTCACTTTAAACAAGCCTAGCATGATTCCTTTTCTACAATATGCCTCCAATCGTGAGCTTCGTAAGAAAATTTACATGGGATACGTAAGCCGTGGAAATCACAACGATAAAAATGATAATAAAAAAGTTTTAACAGAGATCACCAATCTAAGACTTGAAAGAGCACAATTATTCGGATTTAAAAACCATGCAGAATATATTCTGGATACAAACATGGCAAAGAATCCTGAAAACGTGATGAGTCTTTTAAATAAACTCTGGGATGCCGCACTTCCAAATGCAAAAAAAGAAGTGAAGGAAATGCAAAAAATCATCGATCAGGAAGGTGGCAAATTTAAGTTGGCTTCTTATGACTGGTGGTATTATGCCGAAAAAGTTAAGAAAGCAAAATACGATTTAGATGAGTCGGAATTGCGTCCTTATTTTGAGTTGAACAATGTTCGAGCTGGTGCTTTTACTTTAGCCAACAAATTGTATGGTATTAAATTCGTAGAAAGACACGACATCAGTAAATACAATAAGGATGTGCAAACCTGGGAAGTTCAGGAAGCAGATGGTACTCATATTGGTATTTTCTACTTAGACTATTTCCCAAGAGCTTCAAAACGAGGTGGTGCATGGATGAACAGCTTTAGAAAAGAATCTGGCTTTGGCGAAAAAGATGCAGTTACTCCAATCATTTGTAATGTATGTAATTTCACCAAGCCTGTTGGCGATAAACCAGCTTTATTAAGCGTTGACGAAGTAGAAACCTTATTCCATGAGTTCGGTCACGCCTTGCACGGATTCCTATCCAGATGTAAATACAACACTTTATCAGGAACTGCTGTTTCCCGCGATTTTGTTGAATTCCCATCTCAAGTTATGGAAAACTGGTGTATGGAACCTGAGATGCTTGCTTTGTATGCAAAACATTACAAAACAGATAAAACAATTCCTTTAGAATTGGTAAAAAAAATTCAGAACGCAGGTAAATTTAATCAAGGATTTGCTACCGTGGAATATCTTGCAGCTTCATTACTTGATATGAAATACCAAACTTTAACTAAAACTCAAGATATTGATGTGGAGAAATTCGAATCAGATTACTTGAATTCTATTGGTTTGATTCCTGAAATTTATCCTAGATATCGTTCTACTTACTTCGCTCACATTTTTAGCGGTGGATATTCTGCAGGATACTACGCTTATATTTGGGCTGCTGTTTTAGATTCTGATGCATTTCAAGCATTTAAAGAAACAGGCCTTTTCAATAAAGAAACTGCAAAAGCATTACGCGATAATGTTTTAGCAAAAGGTGGTAGTGATGAACCTATGAAATTGTATAAGCAATTCAGAGGAGCAGAACCAAGTATCGATGCTCTTTTAATCAAACGAGGTTTGAAATAATCGATCCTATATTATAGTACAAATCCGGTTCATCTCATGAACCGGATTTTTTATTGCTTGTAGCATTTAAACAGAACTATAATTCATTTTAGTGTCATCCTGAATTTATTTCAGGATCTCCATATCAGATAAGAACAGATTCTGAAACAAGTTCAGAATGACTACGGTTTCTTTTTCGGATATCCTCATCCTATTACTTTCACCTTTAAAAACTAATCCTTATTGCACTGCGAACTGTTTACTCTTCATATTCTGCGGCACGAATGTACATATTCAACACCTTGTGCTCCATATCATCAATCGGGTATCCATCGGGTTCAAGTACATAATTCATGGCTATACCATCTAACATGGAAGCAAGAAATCGAGTCTCCATTTTCGGGTTTTCCGCATCAATACTTGCAAAATAGTTTATCAGCAGTTCCAAAAGCGGACTTACAATTTTCACCAACTGTTTTTTATAAAGAGATACAACACCCGGTTGCATTCTTAAAGCATAAAATTGTCGTAAAAAGTCCAGATTTTTCTGCAGCGATTCAAAGTAGTCTTCGATAAAGAACAACAATTCCACTTCCATAATAACCCCATCCTGATTGGGATCAATACTACCAAAAAATAAATGAAAAGCCTCTCCCACAATAGTGTAAAGCAGATCTTCTTTGGTTTCAAAATATTTAAAGAGAGTAGCTTCCGGAATATTCAGTTCCTTTGCAACAATAGCACCTGTGGTAGAAAAATATCCTTCGCGCACGAAAATTTCCAATGCCTTATTCAAGATCTCCTGCCTTTCTTCTGCTTCAATTGGTAAATTTTTTATCGTAGCCATAACTTGAAATTGTAAGATTATCAATCAGTTTACAGCTAAGTTACAATAGAAAAGTAATTGATTCCAAAAATTATTTTTATACACAAGAGTATTTGTTCCTACAATATGCTGTTCGCTTTTAATTAAAATAACCTGATTATTATTCATGTAGAGAAAGAAAAAATGCAACAACTACAAAGACTGCATCAATTTTATTACCACCTATCTAACACTAAACGAAATGAAAAATCTTTTAATTCATTTTGAACAATTTCTATGTATCCACAATATCTAAATACAAAAATAAAGGATGCCCATTTTGGACACCCTTATCATTATAAAATCCTAATAGAAAAAATACTTTTATTTCACTTTATTTGTTGCAATACTTTGCCATTCCAGATATGCTCCATCATAAACCCTAACTTTTGGATAATTCAATACAGAAGTTAATGCGAGATAAACGATACCAGTTCTAATACTTGTTTCACAGAAAAGAATAACCTCTTTATCAGGAGTAATACCTTTGGACTTGAACAACTTTGCCAGTTCATCCTTACTTTTAAGCATTTTTTTTGGGTTAAGCATATGTTTATACTCCAAATTTATCGAGCCAGGAATCTTACCCTTTCTTATCTTACTCTCTTTTGTTCCATTAAATTCCTCAGGAGAACGAGCATCCACTAATACAAAATTGGGATTATTTATTGCTTTTTTCACATATGCCATATCGGCTATTAAATTAGGATTTGGTTTCGCATGAAAAGTAATTGCTTTTACTTTAGTTGGAATTCGCGTTACCGGTTTTCTAAGCGCTTTCCACGCACCAATATGTCCATCCAAGATTTTCACATCCGGGGCACCAAGGTATTTTAAGATCCAATACAAGCGTCCAGAATATTTACCTGTACCTCCATCATAAAGAACAATTTTATTCGAGTCACTAATTCCTTTTGAACCCAATATTTTTGCGATTTCATTTACTGGCTTCAATACACTTTTAATTGGAATATTATCATACAAATCCTTGTGATTTATATTGATAGCTCCCACTATATGCACTTTTTTGTAATCTGCAGGTTTCCTCGCCGAAACCAGAACCACATTCTTGTCTTTCATTATCTTCAAGTAATCTTTTACGGAGATTACATCAGCTTGAGCCAAACCTGTTTGAATGCCCAGAAAACAGATAAGGGCAAGGAATAAAAGTCTTTTCATAGTTTTTTATATTTAATTATTTCAGTATCATTTAAATTATAACCTAAAATATTATACACCTTATTAGTATTAAAATTTTACAGTAACCTGAAGCATGAAAATATCATTGTCAATTTCATGAGTTCTCTCAGCACGATATATATAATTTGCCTGAATTTTTGTCCAATCGTTTAAAAAATAATTTAAACCATAAGTCGTACAATATTCTGTATTGTCATCAAGATCTTTATCCGAATCGAAATATTCAAATTTCACAACAGGCTGAAAGTTAGATTGCGTTCTATACATTGCCATTAAAAACATACCATCACGCTTCACATCACCTGTATGCAATTCAAGCTCTTCTCCGCAACCTCCTCCAGTTGTATAAGAACCAACATCCTTACCGTACAAATACTCACCTTGTAACATAAATGCACCTTTTTTATACTGAAAATCTGCGCCATAACGAGTTCTTTCATCATCCGAAGCCCCTTCTACAATTGATGCTGATTTGCCATACTTATAACTAACACCAATCTTTAAATTTTTATGAGGATTCATTACAATGCGAGCCGCATAATCTTTGTATTTATTATTATCATTTTCAAATAATCCAGTTCCATTGGTTATTGCAACACGATATTGAAACAATGTTGTATCTGCACCACCTAAAACCATAATTCCGCGATCACGATCTGGTGTAGCTAATTGCATTACCACTTTTGAACGATTAATAGTATGCAGTTTATGACATGGTGTATTCAATTCCAATGAGATAGGTGACTTAAATGATCCGACTGATATTTTAGCAAAATCAAACCGGGAATAAGTAACAAATGCATCCAATAAGTAAGGAGTACCATCATTTTTAGATGGGCTTGTTTCCAATACCATATAATAACTTATATCGTAAGGAATAATTCCCATTACGCCAATTCGAGCTCTATTAAAATCGAACGTATTTGTATCGTCGTTAATATCCATTTGATTATATTCAAATCTCGGTTGAAAAAAACCAAACACATTAACACCCTCAGTTGAAGGTTCGTCGCATCCCTGAGCATTTACCAGGTTTGGAACTAATAATATCAGGGAAAGTATAAAAACATATATATTTTTCATCTGTTTATAATTTTCTTGTTAAGATTAAAAGAAACTGTATTATTTCTACTGATAGGATACAATTTCAATAACTCGATTCATTTAATTAAAGATAATTAACAAAGTCTAATCTGTACTTAGTGGTAAATCGGTTGTTGGAGTGACAAATTTATGAACCGCCAAGTTTGGATAAATCATACTATTAGCACCGAATTTCAAGGATAAAGCATTATATCCAAGCACGTTTAAATATGCAGTAACCATAGATGATGTTTGACCTGTCCAACAGTAGGTTACAACTGTAGCATTAGGATTAATGTTTGCGATTTCTCCATTTTCAATACTCAACGGATTAATTCGGTATGCCCCAACAATATGTCCGTACAGATCCACATCAGCTTGTGCCCAAAAGTTATTGATAAAATAGCTGGTAGGATTTGTCAAAACATCTGTTGCCGAAACGCCTTTAAATCCACCTGATATCATAGACTCAACTCTTTCTTCAAGAATAGCAGGACCTGTTGTGGAAGTAACTGTTAAAGCTGGATATTCAAATGATTGATTGATTGCAACAGGATCTGTTGTCCAACTAGCATTACCAATTGCAGCAGCACCATTTACATCTCCCGAATTAGCTTCCCAATGAGCTGAAAGGGTTGAATTCCAACCACTCATTCCCCACTTTAATACTTTAGCATTAGGATATCCGCTTAAGCGAAGAGCAACAACTGCATGGGAGGCAGTTTGACCTGTATAACAAGCCACTAAAATAGGTTTCGTAGTATTTTGAGCATCAGTAAGAATATTTCCTAGTGTCGAATTTACTGCGCCCTCAATATGTCCATTTGCATAATCAGTAGCAGAGCGAATATCAAGAATATCATAGGTATCAATAAACGTTGCTACATCAGCAGCAGCAGGTGCTGCTACAATCCAACCAGTTAATACATCGGGTAAATCCATATCATTAGCCACTAAATAAGTGGTTAAGGTTTCAAAACTATTATCGCCTCCAACAGCAACACTATCATCTTTTTTACAAGAAGAAAGAAATAATGTCGGCACAAGAGCCAAAATCAACAAATACTTCAATAATTTTTTCATAACAATAGGTTTTTATTTAGTAATTAGGTTTTTATTATTAAAATAAGTTTAATCCTATTTTTTCATTTTGTGATTAACAACCACCAACCTCTTCTACTTGCTGATGAGATTCTTCTTCCAAATTCTTCTCCTGCATCAAAGGATAGCTTAGTTCCCACTTCTTAAACCCCCCTTTGATATATTTTACATTTTCATATCCCAGCTTTTTAAGTGATTCCGCAGCCAATGCACTTCGACTCCCCTTTTTACAACACAAAATAAATTCTTCATCTTTCGCAGGTAGATATAACCCCTCGTTGCTCCAATACTTATCATTGGCAATCTTAAATTCCAGAGAACCTCTCGGAATATTAATAGCACTAGGAATATATCCGTAATTAAATTCTATTCGTTCTCTCACGTCAATTAAATTAAACATCTCCATAGAATCTATTTTTTGTTTCACCTCTTCCACGCTAATAGCAGTAACATTCGACTGAGCAGCCTCAACCATTTCTTCAACATTGGCATAATCCGCTTTATTATTACAACTAATAAACACTTGGAATGTCAGGAAAAACATCAACACAAAAAGCAATTTTAGATTTTTCATAATACACACTTTTAATCTTCTTTAGATTTACGTTTTTTTAATTCCTTATCAATACGAATTTGTTTTTTTAACAACTCTCTTTCCGCTAATAACTGACTAGTTGTATCAATTATAAATCCTTCGATACCTACAATTTCACTTTCTTCATAAACCGGTGAAATAGTTAAGGTATGATACCCTACAGAACCATCCTTACAAATCCGTTTTACTTCTCCGTGATTAATAATTTGCCCCGTTTGAAGTACTGTTTTGACATGAGCCTCCAATTCAGCAAAATCCTCTTCTGTTCTACTTAAGCGATAATGCTTACCAATAATTTCATCCTTAAAATCATATTTATAGAGTTTATACCATGTCTCATTCACATCGTTGTATATTCCGTTTTTACTGATAAAGAAATAACCGGCACCACTATTCTCAATCGCATCTTTAAATCGAGAATCTGCAAGTGATGTAATTCCTGCCTTTTTACCAGCAGTACTCATTGCCGCATCAAACAATTCATTATATTCTTCGCTTGATTTTAACTGAGCCCGGCTCTTCAATATTGAAGTTTCAATATCACTAACCAAACGTTCTTTTATTTCTTCCTCACTCATCTCTTCCCAACCTGTAATCATTGCTATGATAGCAGACAGTGGTTTGTATCCGGTTGTTGTTAAATAAACATGAGCAATCATGAATGCGAGAAGTAAAAACGCTCCAAAAGTGTGTATAATTGCCACATATTCCAGACTTTGAAGCTCTAGTCCCTGAATCGGATAATGAAAGTAGAGATAAAGAAATCCAGAAATAACCTGTATCGGAATCACAAGAATTTTTAATCCTAAATAGATCAATCTTTGCAGAGGGTTAAACTTGTTGTAAACCAATTTTTTTGTTGGATGCGGAGCACCTCTAAAAATTCCCCCAACATAATAGTCAAATTGTGCTTTAAGATATTTTGTAGTTGGAATATACTGCTTCCATTCACCAGTGGTAAAATGCCAAAATATTGCAAAACAAATCAATACAAGAAAGACCCAAGCAGCAAAGTCATGAATTGTAACAGCAGTACTGTAACCCAACAAATTAAAAGAACTATGAATTTCAAAACCGGAAATCATCAGGATTAAGATTAACAAAGCCTGAGCCCAATGCCAAAACCGTTCAAATATTTTATATATATATACTTTCTTCATTACTTACTCTCCTTTTACTTTAGATGATGATTTTTTCTAAAAAAAACACGCAAGGAACCATGAAGTATCGCCCCAAAAGCTGCCAAAACAATCAATCCGATACCTATAAAATCAAAGAATCTGTTTTTATCTCTACCGGGAAGATAAAAGTCATTCAGCTGAGCTAGTCGTCCTTCATTTCTGCTATGACAATCCTTACAGCTCAATGCTTTTTCTTTAGGCGAAACCATGTGGTTTAAGGGCCAATACATTTCCGTTTTAACAAAATCATATTTTCCACTATAAGGAAGACCCAAATAATTCATTCCCGCCTGAGAAGCTTTATTCCAATCAAAATCCTTCCAATAGGCACTATCCCCTTTCATTTCTGCATACAACTTTGGTTGTATCAGTTTATTTTGAACAGGATCGAAAATTTGCTTACCCCGATGAACCTTAACAGGCCATATTTTAGAAGGTTTATTTGTTTTTTGGTATTTTCCTTTATCCAAATATGATCCGCTCAGGGAATTCATTTGCACAGGAATTGTATCTATGGTGTCGGTAATTAAATGATGATTTGCAATTCCATTAAACCAATAATATTCAGGAATCACATCTGTATCATAAACAAATGTTCCTTTAATAGACAAATAGTTGTGGTTGCCGTCTGCATCATTTTCATGAATCGGATTCCCATCCTCATCCAAACGTCCTGCAGTTGACCAATCCCAATACAATTTCGTGGCATTCGCCTTGGCATATGTAGATATATGACAAGTCTGGCAGGCCACTCTGATAAAGTGCTCATTTAATAATTTATCAGCATGAGGCGCATTTGTATGACAGTGAGTACAAGTAGCCCGATTCTTATTTTCGGATGACAACGCATACAGTTTACCGGCTATATTATGCTTATCGGTAATATGACATTCAACACAACTCATATTTTCACCTTCGGAAGCCATGTGTACATCAACCTCTCTGTTGCAATCTAGTAATGCTTTTTCCAAATCACCATGTTTGACATTGTTTCCACCACCACCCCAAAAATGGCAGACACCGCAATTTATTTTGGATGGTTTTCCTACACTTTGAGCAACATAATTTAAATCAACTGATTCATCTGGATAACCTGCACCACCACGTTTTTTTTCGTAGGTGCCAGAATTATCATGGCAGATTAAACAGTCAACATTTAGCTTATTAGAAAAATCAAATGACTTGTCTTCCCATCCATATCCGATATGACAACGAGTACAAGTTTTCTCACTTCCACTAATTCCAATACAGAAATTATTCAAGATATTTTTCTTGCCCAAAGGAAGTTCGCCTTTCCCTTCCAATTTCTCAGTTCGCTCCCACAGCCAGTGGTTGGTTTTCATAATTTCATCAACTCGACCTGTATGACATGAAATACATGCCTGTGTAACTTCATGTGCATTTTTAAATTCTGCTTGTAATTGCGGAAATGTGCTATGGTCGGCAGGTGGTGTATTGTCTCTATCCATCATTCTCACATAGTTTTGTAGTTTAAGAACCGCAGAAGAATCGCTTGCGGTCTCTTCTATTTCTTCTTGTGATACACATATGACAGGAAACATAAATACAATGAGTAATAATTTTAATCTTTTCATAGGCCTTACAAATTAGGTACATGATAAATATAGGC
>Ga0209013_10001378_pt1 | contig 22399 bp, 20 predicted proteins | sample Cruoilmetagenom2_FD_187291 | JGI IMG/M metagenome (GOLD analysis project Ga0209013, IMG submission 187291) | Oil polluted marine microbial communities from Coal Oil Point, Santa Barbara, California, USA - Sample 2 (SPAdes) (version 2) | ecosystem: Environmental > Aquatic > Marine > Oil seeps ... | reverse complement strand
TTTTATGATGGTGCCGATGATCGTGCCGATTACCTTTGCGTCCTATAGTATCGTGGGCGAAAAATCCACCCGCACGCTGGAGCCGCTGTTGGCAACCCCAATCAAGACGATTGAGCTGCTGGCGGGCAAAGCTCTGGCAGCGACCATCCCGGCGGTGATCGCTACCTGGATGGCTTTTTTGATCTTCGGGATCTATCATTGGATGTGGGTTCCGGAGATGCATCGCCTGTTGCCCCGGTACCTCTGAGTGACCACTCCAGGATCATCTCTCCCGGAGAATATCTGGTGGTTTCCAGGAACGTAGCACATTTAATGGATTCTTACAACCTGGAACTATCCGGGAGGTTGCTGGAAGTAAAAGAGCTGGATGGATTGAATAATTCTGGAGGAACTGTTTATCTGACAGATCGTACCGGAGCAGTCGTGGATATGGCTCTGTATGGGGATTATATGCACATGGGCTTGATTGATGTGACTCAGGGGATCAGTCTGGAACGCATTTCTGTTGAGCGGCCCGGGAATGTACCTGACAACTGGCATTCTGCAGCATCTATTGAGGGGTATTCCACCCCTGGCAGGAAGAACTCCCAGTCTGTAGAGGGAACAGGGTATGCTGAACTGGTGAAGGTGGAACCAAAGGTATTTAGTCCCGACAACGATGGGTACCAGGATCTGTTGCAGATTTCAATTTCGCCGGGAACGCAGGGGTGGGTTATTAGCATGTGGATCACGGAGCTGACAGGGAGACGGGTATGGAGCCTGGCAGACAACCATCTGGCTGGGCCATCTGTTACCTATACCTGGAAAGGGAATCGGGAGGACGGACAGATGGCCTCTGGTGGCATATATGTGCTGCATGTAAGGGGTTACCATCCTGGTTCAGGGGAGAGATGGAACAGGAAAGAAGCTGTTGGCCTGATTTACCGGTAATCTTCTGGTTTACCGGTAATCTTATGGTTTATCGGTAATCTTCCGGATTACCTGTGATCTTCCACCTTATGGGTGATCTTACGCATCTTCTTTCGGGTAAGAAGAACGATGATGGCTGAACCAAAGCCCAGGAATGCAATGATCCGGAATGTGGGAATAAATCCAACCCGGTCGATGGTGGCACCTACAATGGGATAGACCATTACAGTGACAAAAAAATTAAGGGTCATGTAGATGGAGTTCACGAAGGCTTTCTTCTCAGTATCCAGGTCCTGAACTGTTGCCAGCATCACCGAGGTGGGGGCAAAGAGGAAAAAGCCGAGGGGCAGGAGTACTGGAAAGATCCAGATGCCTTCAAGGTTGAGGAACAGCAGGGTGAGCAACGGTGTGATCAGACTGACGATAAAAAGGGTCCGGTTCCTGCCTATTTTATCACTGATTGTCCCGGCGAACAGGGCTCCTGCAGCACCTGCAAGCTGAATAGCCACCAGGGCCAGTTCTGAGTAGTGAAGGCTGTTGCCCTGGGCAGTAAGGAATGTGGGCAGGTAATAGGTGAGGGATGCTTTCATACCTGCCTGGAAAAAGGTATACCCTCCTGTAAGTGCAAAGGCTGCTGAAAAGCGCAGAAAGATTTTCCAGTAACTACCTTCCTGATGTTGGCGGGATGAAGATGCAGGTTTGAAATTGGCATTCCTGAATTTAAGGTAGAGGACCACTGAAGCCACGAAGCCCAGGGGCATCATTTTCCAGGTTCCCTCCAGTCCCCACCAGCTGATTACGCCGAGGATGATCAGGGGTCCTGCTGTCCGGGCCAGTTCACCACCCACCATATAATAACTCATTCCCTTGCCTGTTCGTTTTCCTGATAACTGTTTTACCATGACCGGGGTGGGAATATGCCAGAGGGTGGAACTGATTCCCGAGAAGAAGAGAATGATGGCCAGGAAAACATAACCTGGTGCTATGCCAATCAGACTCATAAAGAGGGCCGTCATTGCTGGTGAAAAGATCACCATATAGCGCATGACCGGCCTTTCAGCGATGATCCCGATCATTGGATTGAAGAGGGAAGGGATACGCTGGATTACTGCCAGCAGACCGGTCATTCCATAACTGATCCCCAACTTTTCAATGATCAGGGGCAGGGCAGGAGCCAGGAAGGAGGTGTAACAATCATGTACAAAGTGGACCGCTGAAATGGTAACGACCTTACCTTTCTGGAAGCCTTCCCTCGACTTTTTCATTATTAGGTGATCAGTTTGATGATCAGCGAGGTAAGTTTGGGTGCGCTCTTTTGAGCAGCATCAATTACATCCTTATGGGTGAGTTTCTGGATCTTTCCAGGAACTCCCAGGTCGGTGATGACCGATACTGCAAAAACGCGGATTTCCATCTGGTGGGCTGCGATCGCTTCAGGTACGGTGGACATGCCCACAGCGTCACCTCCGATAAACCGCAGGTATTCATACTCCTTTGGTGTTTCCAGGGTTGGACCTGTAACGCCCACATAGGTGCCTTCCCGGATTCTGATCTCCAGCTCCCGGGCTTTGTCCCGGGCTTTTTGCAGAAGAACAGGATCATAGATCTGACTCATGTCGGGAAATCTCTCCCCGAACTCCGGTTCATGCTTTCCGATCAACGGATTGGGCATAAGATTGATGTGGTCGTTGATGACCATGATATCACCAATCTCAAAGTCAGGATTCATGCCTCCGGCGGCATTGGATACAACCAGGGTCTTGATTCCAAGGAATTTCATGACCCTGATGGGGAACATTACCTCATCCATGGTGTAACCTTCATAGAAATGAAATCTACCCTGCATCACCAGAACCTGCGTCTCTCCCAGTTTCCCTGACATCAGTTTCCCTGCATGTCCTTCAACAGTGGAGACCGGGAAATGGGGAATGGTCTTGTAATCGACCACGCAATCCACATTCAGATGTTCGACGATGTTACCCAAACCCGTACCCAGGATGATGGCTGTTTCAGGGGTTTCCCTAATCTTTTCCCTGATAAAGGATACTGCTTCTTTTATTGCTGTTAACATAGTTTTTTATGTGTTGATCAAATTCATCTTTGTCCTCGTTGAGGAAATGTACATGGATGCGAACCGCATGAAATGCATTCCGAACCGATTCATCGGGTGAGTGTTTCCTGAGTCGCATGGCATCCTTCTCGGTGGTGAGCACCAGGACCTCCTTTCGCTCATCCTTTGATGCATTAACTTCTTTTAATTCACGGTACTTCCCGGAGATCCTTTCAATGTCTTTTGGGGTATACCGGTGGTGATCGGGATAATAAATCTCATGAATGTTTGTGCTAATGCTTCGTGCAAACTGACGGAGGGCACGTGGATTTACTATCCCGGCAACGATGAGCACAGTCCCGACATCTCCTTTAAACCATTGAATATCCTTTTGAGATACATCCTGGAATACCGGTACCAGGTTGCCATACCTGATGGTCGTAAAGAAAAGGTGTTGTCCTAAGGAGAGCCCTAACCTGTTCACATACTCCCTTAATTCCATGGGTTTAAACCTTTCGGGTGATTTGGTCACCAGGATGATATTAGCGCGGTTACTGTTCGCTGCTGGTTCGCGTAACATTCCGGCAGGCAGCAGGTGCCCCTGGTCCAGGGGTCGTGCATAATCGATCAACAGGATAGAGAAACCAGGCTTGAGCGAGCGGTGCTGGTAGGCATCATCCAGCAAAATGACTTCAACCGGAGGAGCCTGTTTCATAAGCATCTTTACCCCATGGACCCGTTTTCGGTCTACCGCTACAGTAACTTCAGGAAACCGTTGTTTCATCTGCATAGGTTCATCTCCGATTTCACGGGCGGTGGAGTTGCATGAAGATATCCTGAAATCGCGGGTTTTACGCCTGTATCCCCGACTCAGAGTGGCTACCCGGTACTCTTCCCCCAGCAATTCGACCAGGTATTCCACATGAGGCGTTTTCCCGGTCCCTCCCACTGTGATGTTCCCCACAGAAATAAGGGGAATATTGAAACCGGTGGAATTCAAAAAACCATTGTCATAGAGTGTATTCCTGACCCAGATCACAAGACCGTAGAGCCAGGCAAAGGGGATCAGTATTACTTTCCAATTATTGCGGTCGGATTTATTCATTGGCTAATACAGCTCAATGTCACAGGTTCATGTAGTAAACTAATGTATCTCAATATCGTGGGCTAAGGTATTTCAATGTCGCTGGCTAATGTATCTCAATGTCATAGGGAATGATGGCCTGTAGTCCGCGCATCTCCCTGATCTCCTGAACTTTTTTATAATGCAGGTACTGATCGCCCAATTCTTTCTTGATTATCTTCGCCTTTGCTCCTGAAAGCTCTTTCATAATCATGGTGAGCGGGTCTTCCAGTATGGGGAGTGATTGTACCCGGTAGTTGTCCAGTCCGGCCATCTCAGCAGCAACTTCAATGGACTTTTCCAGTCCCCCGAACATATCGATCAGTCCCAGTTCCAGGGCGTCCTTGCCAGACCATACTCTTCCCCCGGCCATGGCATCCACCTCTTCGTAAGGGATACCCCGGTTTTCAGAAACAAGTCCCACGAAGTTTTGATAGGTATCGTCCACAGATTTTTGGATGAAAACACGTTCCTGTGCGTCCAGTGGATCGAAAATGGTATACATATCTGCGTGGCGGTTGGTTTTTACCACATCGGTGGTTACCCCCAGTTTTTCGTTCATCAGTTTTTTCATGTTTGGCATGTTGAAAATAACACCAATGGAACCGGTGATGGTACTGGGACTGGCCATGATGGTATCGGCAGGAGCCACAATATAATAACCGCCCGAGGCAGCCACATTGCCCATGGAAGCCACAAAGGGCTTCTCTTTTGCTGCCAGCATTGCTTCGCGGTAAATCACATCTGAGGCAATGACACTTCCTCCCCCTGAATTCACCCGGAACACGATGGCCTTAACCGATTTATCCCGGCGTGCTTTCCGCAGTGCTTTGGCAATTCGTTCAGAACCGATATACCCTTCTCCCATGTTGCCGTCAATCACCATACCCATGGCATATACCACAGCAATCTTATCCCGGCTGAATTCCTTTTTCTCCTTGTTGGGTACATCTTTGTACTTATTCAGTTTTATAGCTTCCAGGTCATCTTCCTCATCCACATCCATCTTTTCCTTCATAAGGGTGAGCATCTCATCATAATAGATCAAGCCGTCTATCATTCCGGTCTCCACCAGCTTCTCAGTCTCATTAGAGATCAGATCGTCTGCATAGTTATTCAACTTTTCAACAGATATATTTCTGCTTTTGGAGACGTCAGAAACCATTTTTTCCCAGATGGATCCCACATAGCCTTTTATCTGCTCCCTGTTTTCATCACTGAGGCTCTCACGGGTAAAGGATTCTGCAGCGCTTTTATAGGACCCATGTTTGATCACCTGCATCTCGACACCCACCTTATCCAGTGCATTTTTGTAAAACGTAGCCTCTGCGCTCAAGCCGGCAAAGAGGAACACTCCTTCCGGGGTCATGAAGATGCTGTCAGCCACAGTAGCCAGGTAGTAAGATTTTTGTGTATATGCGTCGGCATAAGCATAAATAAATTTCCCACTCTCTTTAAAATCCAGGAGTGCATCCCTTATCTCGCCCAGGATGGTTATACCGGCTGGGATGTTACGCAAATTCAAGAAAATACCCTTGATGTTTTCATCGCCTTTGGCCTTATTCAGGTCTTTCAGGATCTGATTAAGGCCCATCATATCTTCCCTATATGGATTGCCAGAAAGGAATTTCGAAAATGGATTGTCGTCTGCCCGGTCTGCAATTGGACCGCTGAATTTTGCAAGCAAAATTGAATTCTCTTTCACCTCCGGGACCTCCTTGGATGTGGAGGCTGCAATAATTCCAACAAATATCAGGACAACCACAATGGTCATGATAAGGATTCCAATGATGGTGGCCAGTAGACTGCTCAGGAAATTTTTCATCTCGTATTTTTTTTGAGGCGGCAATTTACTAAAAATGTGATTGATATTGAATATCTTAGATCGAAGAAAAAGTGAATACTTCAGGCAAATTGAAAAGGACCCACATATACCTCTCCTTGGGCAGCAATCTGGGGGACAGGCTACGGAACCTGAAAGCTGCCAGGGATCTCATAGGGAAGCAACTGGGTAGCCCGTTTGTGGTCTCACGGGTCTATGAATCCACTTCATGGGGGTATACCAGTGAAAACCTCTTTTTCAATTGTTGCATGTCGGCTAATACCAATTTAGATCCTTTGCCATTGATGGAAGAGATTCTCGCTATCGAAAAAACCCTGGGCCGGGAGCGAGGATTTGAGGGATATGCCGACCGCTTGATTGATATTGACTTGCTGCTTTACGGAGATGTCATGTTGGACCATCCCCGTTTAAAAATTCCGCATCCCGCAATGGAACAGCGCAGATTTGTACTTGAACCCCTTTCGGAGATTGCCCCCAACCTGATTCATCCCCTAACGGGTCTCACCATCAGGAGAATGCTGGATCAATGTCAGGACCAGGGTGTAGTCAGGCTCGTGTAGATCACTCTATCTGATAGAAAAGCAAAAAAGCAGATACCAATAATGCCCCCTACATTGGTCCACAGGATGGTCTCCATGAAACTGAATTGAAACTGCATGATGACCAGGGGAAAGGTCACGGCAAATTTGACCGAACTGAGAAGTATGGTTACCAATATCTGTACCACCAGCAACAGAAGATTTAATTTAACAGACCTTCGTCTGCGAAACTAAAGTAGGATTTATCTGCAATAATCACGTGATCGAGGAGCTTAATTTCAAGCATTTCGGCGGCTTTTTTCAACTTCTCTGTGATTTTAACATCGGCATCACTGGGTTTGTTATTGCCAGACGGATGGTTGTGACAAACGATGATGGAGGAGGCCAGGTTGTCCAGTGCCTTCTTCAGAATGATCCTGGTATCGATCACTGTACCAGAGAGTCCACCCTGACTCACCTTGAATCGGCCCAGTATCCTGTTGGCGCGGTTTAGCATCAATAGCCAGAACTCCTCGTGGTCAAGGTCGCCTAGCAGGGGATGGAAGAGGTTATATACGGTGTCACTCGATTTCACCGGGATTTTTTCGGTATGATGCATGCCTGCCCTTCTTCTTCCAAGCTCCATAGCGGCCAGGACAGAGATTGCTTTGGCCGGACCTACACCCTTAACTTTAAGTAGATCACCCAGGGTTTGCCGTCCAAGTTCGTGAAGGTTATTTCCGGCCCTCTTCAAGATAAACCTGGCCAGTTCCACAGCGGTCATGTTTTTTGTTCCCGAACCCAGCAGGATTGCCAGTAGTTCGGTGTCGGAGAGATACTGGACTCCGTTGGCCATCACCTTCTCTCTGGGTCGTTCCTCAACCGCCCAGGTCTTTAATGCATTTGAATTGTATTCGCTCATTGATCCGTTTACATCTTAATGTGATGGGAAACGGTTCATCTGCTTCAGGACAGAACTCTTTATTCTCAAAGGGTAAATTAAAAAAAGGGCCTCCAGAGGGTCAAAAGTCATTACCGGGATTTATAAAGTTTCTGAGAGATGTTTTATAAGAAAACTGGCATTTTTTAGCGAAGCTATATAAGCACTTTTCGATAAAATATCCTGAAGAAACTAGGATAAACACCTTTTTCAGCCCCGTTTTAATTTACCTGAGGGTAATAAATAAGAAAAGGCCATCCTTATGGGACAGCCTTTCGTATATCATGGTTGTGAGTGCTTTTTACAAGCTATTCACGTGTTTTGCAAGCTTCGATTTGAGGTTTGATGCCTTGTTCTTATGAATGACATTTTTCTTGGCAAGCTTGTCAAGCATGGTAACAACTTCTGAATATTGTTCCGTAGCAGCTTCCTTATCGGTAGTTTCGCGCAACTTCTTCACAGCACTCCTTGTGGAACGCGCGTAATATTTATTCTTAACACGTTTTGATTCTGTCTGCCTGATCCTCTTCTTCGCTGATAAATGATGTGCCATATCGCTTATTAATTAATTTCGGGATGCAAAAATAGCGATTAATTTGAATGATACAAACAAAACAGGGCAATTTATTCTGCTATTTGCATAGCTTTTTGGTACTTACCAGAATGGCGACCACATTGGAGAAGAATATCAGGGTGATTAGCCCCAATGCTGTACCATAAATGATTCCGTACAGAGACGAAGATATATCGAGACTCCACTCTCCGGCCATCGATGAGAACTGCCGGGTGAGAATGGAGGTGATAAGCAGGGAGAGCCCGGTAACTCCAACCATCAGAATCAGCAACAGGACGACGTAAGGGCGGCTTATTTCCCTGTAATGATAGCCCAGTTTATTTAGTCTCCTGATCTTTTCCGATGAGCGGCTGATCATCAACTGCAGGCTCAGAAGAAAGACAAGGAAAGCAAGTGCGATGATGATGCTGGCAATGACCACCAGAAAGCTGATGATGAATTTAAGAATGATGTTCATGCGGCTGCTTTTCAGCTTCTCCCGAATGGTATCATAACCTTTTTCCTCAAGGAATTTGATGATGGCCGGATCGGTAGGATCCTTAGATACGAGGATAACCTGTGAAGGATCGGTTTTTTTAAAGTAGCCATATTTTTCATTGGCCCATATAAGAAAATCATGGGGAACCAGGATGGAATGTATGCGGTTGCTGAATCCTACGATTCGTCCGGGATAATCATCATAGTTACCCCGGCCCTGGCCCTTGAGTCTGATGTTGATGTTGATCATTGAAATCACCCCTTTGGGAATCTGGGGGAGTCCCTGGCTGGGCGCAAAACCAAAATTATAGAGGTTGAGGTAGTCCTGAGGAATGATGATTGGGATGTTCCCTGATTCCGGGCTCCAATTCCAATCCTCAGATTTTACATCGATATATTCATCGGGTATTGCCTCGAAAAACAGATCCGTATAGAAGTCAGGGAATCTTTCATTTTCCGTATATCCACTCACTGGAAAATTATTGGAGAGAAATGGTGCCACCTGATCGGCAAATGGTTGTGAAGCGATCTCTTCAATCTCTTCTGGAGAGAAACCGGCCATGACAAGTCCCAGGGTTTGCCCGATATTCACCTTTTTGTTGATTACAATGTACTCGGGGTCCATCAGATCCTGGTTTTGAGAAAGGACCGATTTGATATCCAGGTAAAATTGGATCCCTGCCAGCAGTAACACAAATCCGGCCGTGGTTCCCAGGAATGCCCAGAGCAGGTGGGTCCGGCTATGATCTTTCCACAATATGCTATAGAGGTACCTCATAGTTTCATGCGTACATGTGCCTCAAGCAGGTCTGTCCCGTTGAGGGAGGTGAGGATTAATCCTGCCTTTTGTGACTCACACTCTTCCCGGATGACCTGGTAAGCCTTGAGGCTGTTTTCCCGATCGATGTGGCTGAAACATTCATCTGCCAGCAGGTAGTCAAAGGGCTGACAAAGGGCGCGAAGTATGGCCACCCGTTGCTGCTGTCCGAATGAAAGAATTCCTGCTTTCCTTTGAAGAAATTCAGCCAACCCCAGTCTTTCTGCCATCTCTTCAATCTTTTGTGGCGATTGATGATTGGAGATGGAATTTTTGAGCTGGATATTTTCAAGGGCTGTGAGGTTGTCAAACAGTTCCAATCCCTGGAATATGAAAGAGAGCTTCTCTTTTCTGAGTAGTGACCAATCTCTCCAGGTAAAGTCATTAATGTCATTGTGGTCCAGGTAAACCTTACCCCGGTAATCTTTTCGGATTCCGTAGATCACGGAAAGGAGACTGGTCTTGCCCCGTCCAGAGGCGGCCTCGATGATGTAGGTTTTTCCCTGCTCAAAACGAACTGATTCTATCTCCCATATCCCGGAGCCTGTTGTATCCTGCTCCAGCATGGGAAGTGGAATCATTTTATCCAGCTGGATGGTCATTGATCGTACTGCAATTATTGGTTACCTATTCAGGAGAATCTGTTTCCGGAGTATCCGTCATTTTCAGAATGGTATAGAGACTGTTCTCTGACGGATTATTGGTTTTCAGTGTGATGATGCTCTGGTTGTTGCTGGCAGATATTCCCAGGTAATCGAACGGTTCTGTAATATGTCCAATCCACTTGTTCTTTTCTGAGTTTTGCTCCACCAATCCCTTGACCATGGATGGGTAACTGGAGAGATCCATGTTTACATACATTCCCATGGATCCATCAGAAAAATCTTTAAATTTTGAATCGGCCAGGGAGTTGTCCAGCTTTCCACCTTCCACCGCATCCTTGTATCCTTTTGCATTGGTAATTACCCACAGGTCATTAATGATCCCGCTGTATACTTCATTGCCCTGAAAATTGATCACAAAAAAGTCACCCTGCTCCTCCACCGGGACCATACCCTCTACCATTCCCAACAAATGCTCCTGAAGCAGCTCTGACTTTACTCCAAATCCAATGAAAACTTCCACGGGGATCATGACTTCTCCTTCCAGTCCATTGACTGCAATGGTAAAATCACCTGTTAAAGCATTCAATATTTCCTTGCCTGAAATCCCGATTGCTTCTTCGACCTTGTTACCCACCGAGTCAATTTGAGGTGGTGCAAATTTCTTTACCATGTTCTGAATCTTTTCCAGGTCCATGGAACCAGCCATGGCGATCAGCAGGTTGCCACCCGGGGTAAGATTTAGCATCTCTTCATTTAATGAGGGATTCATAACCAGGAACTCCTCGACGTTCTTTTCAACCTCTTCGCTGAAATGGGTTTCGCCGGTGATATTCATTGCTCCATCAGAAAAATCAATATATACCTGGGCATAGTTATTGTATAATGATACCGGTAAATCCGGGATCTTATCCTTCGCCACTTTCTCTATTACCCCGCGCATCTCGTTGGTAGAGATCCAAACATTCAGATCCTTCATCTTCCCCAGGAAATCTTTGAAATCCACAAGACTGGTGATGGACTCTTCCTTTACCGGATTGAACATTTTATCAAGACTTCCGGTCCAGTAGGATTCTTCAAATTCATCACTGTCAGGCGAGCCAAGGAGAATCATCTGTTCCTCATTCCAGGCGATGACACCCTCCTCATCCGGTTGGAAATAGGTGTATCCTTCCATCTCTTTGAACTCCTCGTTGAGATCCTCTTTGATTTTTGAAAGGGTGGATACAAATTTTTCCACATCTTTCATACCACTTACAACGCCTATGATGGGCCCATTCTCTTCCATCTTTATAAACAGGTAGGTATACTCATCCAGCATCAGACCGGTACTGAGCGGATCCTCCAGAAGCTGTATCCAGATCTCATCTTTCACTCTCTCCTTAATGGCTTCCAGAGAGTTGATCTGGCTCTTTGTATGAAGCTGCATTGGGTGTAATGATACCACTCCAATGGCATCATCGGGAATGCTGTTAATGAAATCGGGAGACTTCTTTGAACATGATGAAAGGATCAGTCCCGTCGCTAGTGCAATAACAATTGATAATCTCTTCATTGGAATACCATTAGGTGTAAAAAGTAAGTTGCTAAATATACCATTTATAACCATCTCAGTCAAACTAGAAGTAGTAGCGGGCACCAATGCCACCTTCGAAATTGAATTCGGTGGCAGGAATCAGATCCAGGACCGGAACCAGTTCGATAAAAATGTCAATGGGGTTCACCAATAATCAAACCAAGTCCCAGTCCGCTACCCTGGGATAACGCATTGAGAGACAGGAGTATGGAAAATGAAATCAGAATTAATTTTTTCATATTGAAAGATTTTTAGCAGTAGCTGATTTTGGTATGGGCCACAAAAATATAAAAACTGTTCTGAATACCCTATAATTGTTTAAAGCTATATGAAAAAGTTAATACCCAAAAATGTAACTAAAGCTTGACAGGTGATTGTGAAAGGTTTATTTTTATTAGCAATGGTTAGGAGTATTCATTGGTGTTAAAATTGATTCAATTATGAAAACGAAATTATCTTTTATTGTATTGTTGCTTGCGATTGCATGCATCTCAATAGCACAAATCCCACAGAAGTTCAAATACCAGGCAGTAGTACGCGACAGTCAGCATGCATTGCTTGTCAATCAGGATGTTGGGTTCAGAATGAGTATACTTCAGGGTACCGGTGAAGGAGTTGAGGTCTACATCGAAACTCATCTCGTGGCCACCAATCCATATGGAGTAGCTGATATGATGATTGGAGAAGGAGATGTAGTTATGGGTACATTCCACGATATCAATTGGGGTAGTGACAATTACTTTTTGAAAGTGGAAGTTGATGCTACAGGAGACACCTTATTTGAATACCTGGGGACATCACAGCTGATCTCAGTTCCATATGCTCTATATTCCGGGAATATTGCAAGTCCAACCAGAAAATTTTCCATTCAGGAAGAGGCTGGTCACCCCATCGATTCTGCACTGTTCGAAGTCAGGAATGCGGAGGGTCAGACGGTTTTTGCTGTATACCCGGAAGGTACCAGGGTATATATCCTGGATGAACAGATCAAAGGAATAAAGGGTGGTTTTGTTGTGGGAGGATACAGCCGAACCACTAAAGGAATAACCCAGGAATATATGCAAATCACCCCCGACAGTATCCGGCTGTACATCGATGAAGGAGTAGCAAAAGGGATAAAAGGGGGATTTGCAGTGGGTGGATATAACAGAACCAATAAAGGTGCTGTTGATCACTACCTCACCATAAAACCCGACAGCGCCAATTTCCTGATGGTGTCTGATCAGCCCGATGAATCCTTAACCAACGCGCTGACAGTGGCTACCAAAACAAGGAATGAAGGAGATACCAGCAAGACTGCCAGCCTTTTTAATCTGAGTCTGGAGAACTACTTTATCGGACACAGGGCCGGTAGTTCGAATACCGTTGGAAATCAGAATTGTTTTTTTGGTTTTGAGAGTGGAGTGGATAATACTGAAGGGTATGGAAATGTGTTTGTGGGAGCAAATGCTGGAAGAAACTCCACTGGAAACTCAAATACATTTATCGGAAAAGATGCTGGTTTCGTTAATCAAGGTTTTAGCAATTCGTTTATTGGGGTGGGAGCGGGACACACTTCAAGAATGGGTTCACAAAATATTTTCATCGGTGAATCTACCGGCGCATTTAACAATGGATCCGGGAATGTATTCATTGGAAATACAGCAGGAGTTGACCAAAAGGGGTCGAATACACTTATTATTGAGAATTCTGTTGTTGACTCTACCGGTACTTTGATATGGGGAAGGTTTGATACGGATCAGCTGAGATTGAATGCCAGGGTAGGTATCAATAGGACCGCCATGGAATTTGCGTTGGAAGTGGAGGGCGATGCCTATAAGACCACTCCCAATGAATGGTTAACCACATCTGATGCCAGGGTGAAAACCGATATACGTAGTATAGAAAACGCTTGCGAAAAAGTCATGAATCTCAGGCCTGTAACATATAGGTATAGCGATGAATGGAGGGCTGTAAATCCGGGAATTGAGAGTACGGTGTATTACAATTACATCGCACAGGAATTTGCAACAGTTTTTCCTGAAGCAGTAAATACCGGAAGTGAATTCCTGGATGGAGATGTTGAGCCCCTCCTGAAGATGAATAGTAAACCCGCTCAGGTTGTAGCCATCAAAGCAATCCAGGAGTTAATCCAGGAGAACCGGTCGCAACAGAAGATGATTGAGCAACTGGTAGAGAAAGTATCGACCCTGGAAAAAGCGTTGGAAAGATAAACGAACTTTGAAGGACAATCAGGTAATTGCTTACCAGGTCCGGTCTGTCAGGTAGAGAATCAGATTCTTTCCCATGATAATTAAAGGTCATTCCCGGGTAACTGTTAGGAGCCTAGTCCAGTTCCCTGTGCCACAGGGTGATTTGAACTGACTGACTTTCGCGCAGGTGTTCCCTTAGTCGCTCAGCACAGTAGACCGATCGGTGCTGTCCGCCTGTACAGCCGAAACTGACCATCAGGTGAGAGAAATTTCGTTTTTCATATTTATCTACCGACATATCGACCAGTGAAAAGGCATTGCCCAGGAACTCGTTCACATCGCCCTGCTGATCGAGAAAGTCTACCACCGGTTTCTCTTTTCCCGTGAGGTTTTTGTACTCCTCTAATCTTCCCGGATTGGTGATGACCCTGCTGTCAAATACATATCCTCCGCCGTGACCACTGGGATCATCGGGTATGCCGTGTTTATAACTGAAGCTATTGATGGAGACGGTCAGTGTGGATTTTCGTCCCTCCTTATCCTTGAACTTTTTTAGTTTCGGAGCTTTAAGCAGGTTCTCAAAGACTTTAAGCAGGGCAGGAATCTGAATGGAGAAATTCACATTCTCAAGGATCCATTTCAGGTCATTCAGGGCATAGGGTATACTCTGTAAAAAATGGGTTTTCTTCTCATAAAATCCCCTGAACCCATAGGCCCCCATGGCCTGCATGATTCTGATCAGCACATATCCGTAATAGGATTCCCTGAAGTCTTCCTTGTCCACCGAAGGGTATTGATCCAGGTTCTGAATGTAGTGTTCCAGCAGCTCCTCCCTTATATGGGGCGGGATATCGGCTTTTGAGTCGTAGAGCAACGAGGCCACATCGTATTGAAGGGCGCCCCTTCGTCCTCCCTGGTAATCGATAAAACAGGGCTTCCCGTTTCGAAGCATCACATTGCGGGACTGAAAATCCCGGTAGAGAAAATATTTCGTATCCTGGGCAAGCAGGTACTGGATCAGCGTGTTATAATCATCCTCCAGCATCTGCTCATTGAAGGGGACATTGGCCAGCTTTAGAAAATAGTACTTAAAATAGCTCAGGTCCCATTGCATGCTCTGCCTGTCAAAACTGGAGCGGGGATAACAAACTGAATAGTTCAGCTTCTCCGATCCGGTGATTTGAAATTTCTGTAATTCCGTCAGCACCTCTTTATAAATCTCCTTTAGTTCGGCAGGAAAGTTGCCATTGTCCCTTACCTGGAACAGGTAATCAAAAAGTGTGGTATCGCCCAGGTCCTCCTGCAGGTATGCATGGTTGTCCAGGTCCTCCAGGTAGATCTCCGGAACAGCCAGTCCCAAAGAGCGGAAATGCCTGCTGAACTCGATAAAAGCTTCATTCTCTTCCCGGTCAAGGTTGATGGCTCCAATGACAGTGGTTTCAGCACCGGTGATCCGGTAGTACTCCCTGGGAGACCCGGAAGCAGGTAATTTATTGATCGAAATCACACTCTCTCCGCACCACCTGTCGAACAGGTCGTTCAATAATTCAAGTCTGGTCTGGCTCATGGTTGACAGAATCTTCGTATCTCTCTTTCGCGTCAAAGATATCTAATTCTTCATTGCGGATTCTACCAGCTTTTTAACAGGTTCAACCAATGATCTTAAGTACTTTTTTCAAGTATTGTTAATTTAGGTATTTCAGGATTTTTTCCACTGGAAATGATTTTCCATGGCCCGGATATATGGTCTTTGCACCCTGGTCGATCACCTTTTTCCAGCTCTTTTTAAGCAGATCATAATCCTTGGCATAGATGGGCAAGCTGGGCTTAAAAACGAAGGGAGCCTTATTTTGGGCAAGGCAACCGATAAAGGCGTCACCAGTTTCCAGCAACACACTTACCGATCCATAAGTATGACCCGGGGTATACACAATGTTTCCGGGGATCCCGTATTCCTTTAATGAAAGGCCTTTGTCATCCAATACTATATCTGCCTTCACAGCGGGGAATGCTCCTTTTATTTTCATCAGGGGTTTGAACATGGCTCGGGATACTTTCCCCCAGGTGGTAACCCCCTCCGGCCAGTGAAATTTTCCCTTCTCAAGATTTTCCCTGTCCTTTTCGTGGATGGCAATTTTTGCCCCGGTGAGTTCACTTAATTCCTTTGCACCCCCCAAATGGTCGAAATCCCCATGGGTGAGGATGATCAATTGTATCTCTTCGGGTTTGATGTGAGAATCTGTAAGGAGTTTGGAGAATGATTTTGCGGCTCCTGCCCAGGCGCCATCAATGAGTACTGCACCCTTATCTTTAAGGATGTAACAGGTGTTCAGGCTTGATTGAAATGGAATGATTTGAAGTGACATTTTATTTTGTTTTAGTCTTCAATGGGTGATTGATCTAAGTTACGGGAATTAAGGATTCAATTCAAGGGAGTGGACATTTTACCATTCATATTACGATTTATGAAGGCCCAAATAGGTTAAGGATGCAAGCTCATAATCAAATTTCGATTTATACTCTTTAGTCAAGTTGACTGAATAAAAAGATTTTATAACTTCACTCGCGTTTCAATTTGTCCTTTGACAACAAGTCCAACCCTTAATAATTTACATCAATGGAAAAAAGTGAAATTCTATTACGCGTAAAAAACGTTGTTAGCAATGTTCTGAAAATCGAAAGTTCTGAAATTACCGATGAAGCAAATTTTGTCTTTGATCTTGGAGCAGATTCAATGCAGAGTGTAGAGCTCGTGGCCGGATTTGAAGAGGAGTTTGATATCGAAATGGACCAGGACAGAGCCCTTGAGATTCAGAACATAGATGATGCAGTGAATTTCATAGCCGAATATGTTTAGGCAAACCATTACTTTTCCTGACAATTTTTCCCCTTATGGATGATTTACAAAAACTTCGCCAGAAGAATCTGGAAACGATCTTTCACCCAAAATCGGTAGCCATCATTGGTACAAACAATGTAAAAGGTACCGTACCTCACGACATCCTGGACAATATCCTTAAATCTGATTTTAATGGAATTGTCTATCCTGTAAGCCCCAGAGAAAAGAGCATCAAGGGGATCAAAGCATATAAATATGTGATTGATGTTCCTGATGATATTGACCTGGCGATCCTGGTTTTCCCCAGTCCAGTTTGTCACCTGGCCCTTGAGCAGTGTGGGCAGAAAGGGATCAAATCAGTCATCATCATTTCTGCCGGATTTAAAGAAATTGGAGAAAAGGGCCTGATAAGAGAAAAGCAGCTTATTGAGATTGCGCGGAAATATGATATGTCATTAATCGGACCCAATTGTCTCGGCGTTATCAACACAGCTCCTGAGACAAACCTGAATGCATCATTTGCCAGGGAGATGCCTGACAGAGGTAATATTGGATTTCTCTCTCAAAGCGGAGCACTCTGTACAGCTGTTCTGGATTATGCCATTGCGAAGCATATTGGTTTTTCAAAGTTCATTAGTTTTGGCAACAAAGCAGATATCAGTGAAATAGACCTGTTGTACTATTTGATGGACGATGATGAAACCAGGGTTATTTTAATGTACCTGGAGGAGGTATCTGATGGCAAGGCTTTGATGAAGGCGGCCCAGGAAGTTATTGCAAAGAGTGGGAAACCCATTTTAATCATTAAGTCGGGCCGGACCGATGAGGGGGCTTCTGCAGCGGCATCACATACTGGCTCCCTGACCGGGAAAGATGAGATCTGCGATGCAGCATTTGAGCAGGCAGGGATCATTCGTTGTGATCATATTGAGGAGATGTTTAACAAGGCCATTGCATTTGCCTACCAGCCGGCTCCAAAGTCGGAGAAAGTTGCGATTATAACGAATGCTGGTGGCCCGGGGGTCCTCACCACAGACGCAGCTATTTCAAGGGGCCTTCAACTTGCAAAGTTTTCTGAGGAGACAACAAAAATTCTCAAAAGAGCCCTTCCCTCCACTGCCAACATTAATAACCCGGTGGATGTGATTGGGGATGCCAGGGCTGATCGATATGTGGCAGCAATTCAGGCTGCTTTTGAAGACTCAGATGTGGATGGGGTTTTTGTAATTCTGACTCCCCAGTCAATGACCGATATTGACACGATTGCTGAGGAGATTACAAAAATTGCGGAGGGACAGACAAAGCCCATCTATGCCTCCTTCATGGGTGAAAAAGATGTGGCTTCCGGGATCGACATTTTGCAAACGCACAGGATTCCCCATTACTCACTTCCGGAATCCATGTGCACCTCATTTCATGCGGTACACCATTTTAATAAGAATCTGAAGTTAAAGGTTAATGAGCTTCCGGTACTGAAAAATATTCAGTCCGGTTTAGCTAAGGAGATGATGGGAAAGTTCTTATCCAATGGGAGGGCTTTTATTCCCGAGGTTGAAACCATTGATCTGCTTCATACATATGGATTGCCTGTTCCCCAGGGCAGGCTGGCTACAACGGTCGACGAAGCTGTAAAGATTGCTGAGGATATTGGATACCCCGTTGTGCTGAAGGTGGTCTCGGATCAGGTTATCCATAAGTCTGATGTGAATGGCGTTGAGCTTGATATACAAAGCGCCAAAGAGTTGAAAGAAGCATATCAAAGGATACAAGATAATGTTACAGCCAGGATGCCCGATGCTACCATTAGCGGGATCTATGTGATCAGGATGATTACCGGGTGCGAAGAACTCATCCTGGGTATTAAAAGAGATCCTTCGTTCGGGCCCGTTTTGATGTTTGGTATGGGTGGAATCTTCGTTGAGATATTTAAGGATGTAAGTTTTGGAGTAGCACCTCTCGGTTATGAGGAAGCAAAAAATATGATCGAGCAGACCAGGGCTTACGAGATCCTCAAAGGATCGAGAGGACGTGCACCCAGAGATATTGATTCAATCATTGATGCGATGTTAAGACTGGGCCAGATGGCAGCAGATTTCCCGGAAATTGAGGAGCTGGATATTAATCCCCTGTTTGTTATGGATGAGGGGAAGGGAAGTGTGGTAGGAGACGCCAGAATGATCATAAAGAATTCGTTATAAATTAAAACCATAAAGATTATGAGAATTGTAATTAAAGAGACCAAAGCTGATACCGGGAAATGGACGGCTGATTATATCATTAATAAAATCAAAGCTTTTGCTCCAACGCCTGACAAACCATTTGTTATGGGACTGCCTACCGGCTCTTCACCCATGCCTGTTTATGAAGAATGGATAAGAAGACACAAAGCAGGTGAGATCTCCTTTAAGAATGTAGTGACATTTAACATGGATGAATATGTAAACTTGCCTGAAGATCATTCGGAAAGCTATCATTCATTTATGTATACCAACCTTTTTAACCATATTGATATTCCCGCTGAAAACATCAACATTTTAAATGGCAATGCTGCTGATCTGGAAAAGGTTTGCAAGGATTATGAGGCCAAAATTAAACAGTACGGGGGCATTGAGTTGTTTTTGGGAGGTATTGGACCGGACGGACACATTGCTTTTAATGAGCCTGGCTCCTCCCTTACTTCCAGGACGAGGGTAAAAACCTTAAGCTATGATACAATTCTGGCTAATTCCAGGTTTTTTAATGACGATATGTCCAAGGTTCCGACCCAGGCCCTGACTGTGGGTGTGGGGACTGTGATGGATGCAAGGGAAGTGATTATTATTATAACCGGATTTAATAAAGCCCGTGCTGTGAGAGAGGTCATTGAGGGGGGTATAAGTCACATGTGGACTGTTTCTATGCTACAGTTGCACGAGCATACGATTATCTCATTGGATGAACCAGCTACCATGGAATTGCAGGTTGAGAGTGTCAAGTATTTTAAGGATATAGAGGAGATATCACAATCGAAAATGCCAATACATTAAAACAATGAATTACCGACCCATAGATAATTCAGAAATAACAGCCCTTAAGAATCAGGGCTGTTTTTCTTCCGACTGGTCAAATATCACTGTTGCGGAGGATTTTTCAACCGACCATATACAAGGAGTAAGATTTTTGGGCAATGTAAAAATCGGGTTGGTATCTGGCTTGTTCAACAGCAAGATTAAGAATTGTGAGATTGGAGATGATGTGGTGATCGATAACGTTCATCTGGTAGAGAATTACCGGATTATGGATCATGTCATTCTTGAGAATGTGGATACCATTTCAGTGAAAGATCCCTCTTCATTTGGGAATGGTTTTGAGATCGATGTACTCAACGAAGGTGGAGGCAGGGAATTGTTAATGTTTGACAGACTCACTGCTCAACTGGCCTACATGCTGGTTTGCTACCGTCATGATCCTGGGTTAATAGATTCTATTAATGGGATGATTCATGATTATGCCAAAGAGAAAACCTCAGAAACAGGAGAGATTGGTACCGGAACAGAAATCTTAAATAGCGGTGCCATTTATGATGTAAACATTGGAGCTCACGTCTCAATCAGGGGTGCATCTCTGCTGAAGAATGGAACCATTGTGAGTCATCGTGAGGCCCCTGTTTCCATAGGTGAGAATGTGATTGCTAAAAATTTTATGGTTTTATCAGGATCCACCATGGATGGAGGAGCTTTGGTGGATAAATGTTTCATTGGGCAGAGTGTGGAGATGGGGAAGCAATTTTCAGCTGAAAACAGTGTTTTCTTTGCAAACACTGAAGCCTTTCACGGAGAAGCGGTAAGTGTGTTTGCAGGTCCTTATACGGTAACCCACCATAAGTCTACCCTAATGATTGCCGCACAGTTCTCCTTTTTTAATGCCGGGAGCGGAACAAACCAGAGCAATCACATGTATAAGCTTGGGCCGGTTCATCAGGGGATTATGGAAAGAGGTTCCAAAACCGGTTCATTTGCCTATTTGTTGTGGCCAAGTCGCATTGGAGCATTTACAGTGGTGATAGGCAAAAACCTGGCAAGTTTCGACACCAGTGATTTCCCCTTTTCATATATCAATGTGGATCATGACAGGAGTATTTTAACTCCGGGCATGAATCTTTTTACGGTCGGCACACGACGTGACAGTCAAAAATGGCCTCAACGGGACAAAAGAAAAGATCCTGAAAAGTATGATCTGATCAATTTCGATTTTCTGAGTCCGTATATCATGCAGAGAGTGATCCGTAGCCTTGATATTTTGCAAGAACTATATGAAAATGCCTCCAAAAAGCAGGAGACAGTTTTTTATAAGGGGATCCGGATAAAAAGGCTGATGCTGAAATCGACCCGGAAGTATTACGAAATGGCCATGTCCATTTTTATTGGGGGCCAGATTATTAAAAAGTTGGAGACAATCAAAGAGCCCAAATCAATAGAATCCATCAGAGCAGCGTTATCGACCAGTGATCATAAAGTTTCGGATAAATGGATTGATCTGGCAGGGATGATTGCCCCTGACCATGTAATGCAGGATTTTTTCAAGGATATAAAGTCAGGGAGCATCAAGACCCTGGATGAAATATCCGACCGACTTAAGCGTATACACGACTCCTATGATAGTTATGTGTGGGATTGGACTACCCGGATCCTGTCTGAGAGGTTTGATATGGATGTCAGAAACATCGAAGCCAGTCAGCTGGGTGAGCTGATATCGAAATGGGAGACAGAATCCATAAAACTGGACAAAATGATCTTAAACGATGCCACCAAAGAGTATGACGACTCCAGCAAAATTGGCTTCGGAGTAGATGGCGATCAGGATGTTATTAATCAGGATTTCGAGGCAGTCAGGGGAACCCCCGATAAAAACAAATTCATAGCGGGGATCAATCAGGAAATCATACAGATCGAAGAAAAGGCAGCTGAACTAAAGAAGATATTAGAACAGATATAGCCAGGTTTACTCGATGGACTGCTCAATCTCTTTGAAATGCTCAGGTTTGGTATAATAAGCAGAAAATGAGATCTTCCATTCTCCTTTAATCTTTTCCAGGAAAGATATTTGAATGTTATTATATCCACCTTGGTGACCATCAACGGTCCATTGCCAGATATTATCACAGGTGAGCCATGCACTATTACCGGTCACTTTTAAGATCACGTTCTCTTTCGAATTCACAGGATCTGCAATTTGCTGGTCGTCTTTCACAAAATCTCCCAATAAGGTCTGAACTGCATCCCACCCTTTGTACGTATTATAACCATATATACCTAATTCCAACCTGCTTTCCAAACTATCCTTTACGTGAAGAGCAAAAAGGCTTTCCTTATCGTTTGCTACAGTAGCATCTGCTTCCTCCTGGAAAACAGCCAGGATAGCTTCCTTCTCTTTTTCTATGTTTTGCTGACAGGAAGTACCTGCTAATAGAATAATGGCAAATAAGGGCCATAAATATCTTCTCATAATTGTAGATTTTGGTTAATTATGCCGCAAGTTAATACACCTTATTACCAAAAACAAACAATATTACAGCACGACGTCTTTAGTGCTCTGCTCCAGCGTCTGCGGGAAATCAAAGGCAACCTCCATAAAAATGGAGCTGACTACCTATTTTACCGATTAATTGATTCGGTGGTGGACGACTACTTCGTTGTTACCGAGCACATCAGTGAAGTCATAGAAGACCTTGAGGACAAGGTGCTTCACACTCCAGATAATGAATCATTGCAAGAGATACAACATTTAAAGAAACAATTGATCAACCTACATAAAGCTGTAATCCCCTTACGTGAAGCCGTTGCAACTCTGGATAAGGACATAACCATTTTGATTGAAGAAGGCACCACACGTTACTTAAGGGATGTATATGAACACATTATCCACATAAACGAAAATCTTGATATACTACTTGATACACT